>Ga0308165_1000681_pt1 | contig 56406 bp, 39 predicted proteins | sample PhyWR2_FD_201032 | JGI IMG/M metagenome (GOLD analysis project Ga0308165, IMG submission 201032) | Phyllosphere microbial communities from UC Gill Tract Community Farm, Albany, California, United States - DLSLW.R2 | ecosystem: Host-associated > Plants > Phyllosphere > Unclassified | place: USA... | reverse complement strand
CCATCACCTGCAGCCAGGGCCGCCGGCGCGTGCGCGCAAACCAGACCTGCGAGGCCAGCACGCCCAGCAGGCCGCCATGAAAGCTCATGCCGCCCTGCCAGACGGCGAAGATCTCCAGCGGATGCGCAGCGTAGTAGCCGGGCTTGTAGAACAGGCAGTAGCCCAGCCGCCCGCCCAGCACCACGCCCATCACGCCCAGGAACAAGATGTCCTCGATGTCGCGGCGCGACCAGGCGCCGGGGCCGGTGATGGACGCATACGGTTCATGGCGCAGGCGCAAGGACGCCAGGAAAAAAAACAGGCCGAAAGCGGCCAGGTAGGTCAGGCCGTACCAGTGAATGGCCAGCGGGCCGAGTTGCAGCGCAACGGGGTTGATTTCGGGGTGGATAAGCATGGGGTGCCATTGTGCATGCAAGCCCGGCCCGCACGGCGGGCGTTCAGCCTGCCCAGGCCCGGTCTACGCGCCGGGAACATTGCGCGCGCAGACCACCGCCAGGATCTGCTCCACCTCGGCGAAGTCAGCCGGCTTGACCAGGTGGTAGTCAAAGCCCGCCTCCCGCGAGAACTGCCGGTCGGCCTCGCGTCCGTAGCCCGTCAGGGCCACCAGCACGGCATGCCTGAGCCTGTCGTCCTGGCGAAGCTGATCGGCCACCTCGTAGCCGGTCAGCCCCGGCAGGCCGATGTCCAGCAGGATCACATCGGGCAGCATGGCGCGCGCCATGTCCAGCGCGCTCGGGCCGTCATAGGCGATCTGCACTTCGTGGCCGGTCATCTTGAGCAGCATCGCCAGGGTGCGCACCGCATCCTCGTTGTCATCGACCGCCAGCACCCGGCAGCCTTTGCCGGCGGCGCGGGCCGGGGCGGCCAGCGGCTGCGGCGCCAGCGGCGGTGGCGGGACGGCCTCGGACAGGGCCGGCAGGCGCACCACGAACTCGCTGCCCTCCCCGAGCACGCTGTGCGCCTCGACGCTGCCGCCGTGCAGCGCCACCAGCCGCTGCACCAGGCACAGGCCGATGCCCAGCCCCCCCTGCGAGCGGTCCAGCGAGCGCTCGGCCTGGGTGAACAGCTCGAAGATGCGCGGCAGCAGCTCGGGCGCAATACCGATGCCGGTGTCGCGCACCCGGATCACCGCCTGCGCGCCGCCAGCATCCTCCTGCGCGGCGTTCAGCCAGATGCGTCCACCCGCATTGGTGTACTTGGCCGCATTGGCCAGCAGGTTCACCAGAACCTGCTCCAGCCGCGCGGCATCGGCATGCAGGCAGATCGGCTTCGCGGGCAAGGACACGTCGAGCGCATGTCCATGCTCCAGGATCAGCGGCTGGACCGTCTCCAGCGCGGCCCGCACGACCTCGGCCACGCTGATGCGCTCTTGGCGCAGCTGGATGGTGCCGCTGGTGATGCGCGACATCTCCATCAGGTCGTCCACCAGGTGCTTGAGCTGGCCGGCCTGGCGCTCGATGATGTCCAGCGCCTGCTGCTGCAGCGGCGCCTGGTTTTTTTGCAGCCGCAGCAGCTGCACGGCGCTGGCCAGCGGCGCCAGCGGATTGCGCAGCTCGTGGCCGAGCATGGCCAGGAACTCGTCCTTGTGGCGGTGCTGGTCGGCCAGCGCCTGCGCCTGCGCCTGCATCTGGCGCTGCAGGCGGCTGCGCTCTGTGATGTCGTAAATGCTGTTGATGACGCCGGCAATCTCGCCATGGCTGTTCCTGATCGGAACGATGCTGACAATGCTGGTGATGCGCGAGCCATCGGGCCGCTCGACGATCAGCTCCATGTCCTGCACCGCCGCCAGCTCCCCGGCAAGCACCTGCTGGGTCAGCCCGCTGGGCATCCAGGAGCCGTCGGGAAGGTAAAGCTTGAGCGAGCGGCGAAACGCTTCGACGCTTTCACCCGGTGCCGGGGTTTTTCCATACAGCTCAGCGGCGGCGCGGTTGAACTCCTGGATCATTCCCGAACGGTCGCAGTAAAAGATGCCGGTCGGTCCGTTTTCAAACAGCGCCCGGAACCGCTGCTCGCTGTTGCGCAGCGCCTCGGCCGCCCTTGTCCTTTCGGTGATGTTGTTGAAGACGATGGCAACCTGGGCTTTTTCCAGGCTTCCCAGCCGGGCCGCATAGACATCGAACCACAGGCTGTGCTCGCCCTTTTCCTCGTGAAGATAGCGGGCCGGCTCGCCGCTCAGGGCCACCTGGCCGCAAATTTTCAGCCATTTCGCCTCGCTGCTTGGTGCCATCTCGCGCAGGCGCCGCCCCTTGATGTCAGCGTATCCGGTCTGCCTGGAAAACGCCGGATTGACCTCCAGGAAACGGCAATCGACCGCCTGCTGGCGCTCGTCAAAAAGCATCTCGATCAGGCAAAAGCCCTCGTCGATCAGGCTGAACAGGTTGCGGTAGCGCTCCTGGCTTTCGCGCGAGGCTTCCTCGGCCAGTTTTCGCTTGGTGCATTCGTCATGCACGATGATGATGCGCACCGGCCCCGGGCTCTGAAAGCGGCTGACACGCATGACGAACCAGCGCTTGCGCGTGGACGAGTGGCAGGGGTATTCGATTTCAAAATACGTTTGGCGCCCGGCCATCACGTCCTCGATGCCCTTGAGATACCCCGGTGTTTCGCCGCCTTCGCCGAAGGATTTCCTGCACTGCGCCAGGTAGTTCAGGCCCACGTCCGCGCCCGAGGCGCCGTTCTCGATGCCGAAGCGACGCCATGCGTGGTTGATTTCCAGGATGTCGCCCGACCCGTCCAGCACAGCCACGTGGCCCGACAGCGCATCGAGCGATGCGCGCAGGAAACGCTGCGATTCGCGCAAGGCCTGCTCGGCCTGCTTGCGCTGGGTAATTTCCTGCACCACGCCGTGCACGCCGCTGACCGCGCCATCGCCGTCGAACACCGGGTGGTAGTTCACCAGCCAATGGCGCGGCTCGTCGGACCTGGGCAAGGTGGCGCCGTACACTTCCTGGTTGAGCATCGGATTGCCCGTCTCAAGCACCTGGCGCAACAGCGATTCGGTCGGCCCGGCCAGCTCGGGCGACAGCAGCTCGCGCAGCGTGCGGCCGACATGCTGCTCGGCGGGCAGGCCGTTCAGCTCGGCCATGGCCTGGTTGACGCGCACGAAACGCAAGCTGGCGTCGAACACGAACAGCCCCACCGGCGCCGTGGCGTACAGGCTGGCCAGCTCGGCGGCCTGCCGGGCCGCCAGCTCCTCGGCCTGGTAGCGCTCGGTGATGTCCTGAAAGTTGATCGCCACGCGCTGGCGCAGGCCGTCGTCGAGACGAAAGGCATAGAGTTCGAGCATGCGCCCCAGGTGGGCCACGGGGCGCCGCGCCCTCACAGGCTCACCGGTCGTCAGAACGCTGTCGCAGATCTGAAACCGGCTTGCAAAGTCGTCGGGTATCACCTCGCGCAGGGTCTTGCCCGTCACATCGCCCAGGCCGGTCTGCGCGGAAAAGGCCGGGTTGGCTTCGACGTAGCGAAAGTCCGCAGGCTCGCCCTCGGCCTTCTCCAGAATGCAAAAACCCTCGTCAATGGATTCGAACCGGCTGCGGTAGTGCTCCCTGCTTTCGTACAGCTGCTGCATGGCCTGGTGCGCCTGCAGCACCGCATCCTCCATCAGCCCCAGCGCCGTGCGGCCCTGCTCCAGCGCGGCGTCGAGCGCATCGGTCGTCTGGTAGGCGCCCGAGGCAAACCGCCCCATGCTGACCAGCTGGCGCACGTCCTCGGCGTCGAACTGGCGCTGCGCATCATGCGCCACGGCCCAGATCGTGCCGACCACCTGGCCCTTGACATAAAAAGGCACCAGCAGCAACTCTTCGGCCAGGGGCGTCAGCGGCAAAAGGTAGGCATAGCGCCGCTCGGGGTGGCTGAACAGCAGCGGCGCATGGCGCTCGACCGCATCGCCGCACGGGCTGAAATCATTGGGCGTGTCGATGCCTTGACACCCCTGCCAGGCGCCGGCAATGGCCGCGCTGCAGAAGTTTTGCCCATCGCGCGCCAGCAGGCTGACGCCGGCCGATCCGGCCCGCAAGTCCTGCACGATGCTGTCGGCCAGCACCTGGAAAACAGTCGCTGGCGCATCGGCCAGCGCCTGAACCAGGCGCGCCAGCGTCCGGTTTTCGGCTTCGTGATCCGGTGCGCGCGCCGTACGCCGCGCCAGCGCATCGCTGCGCAGCACGTCTTGCAGGGGCAGCAGGCTTTCCTGCGCGGCCGGCAGAAAGGACGCGGCCTTGGCCATCGCCGCATCCGGCTCGTCCGCATGCGGGTATCGGGGAGGCTGGCCATGGCGCCGACACAGCGCATTGACCTCCTGCTCCAGGCTCATGATGCGCAAACCATGTCCGACTGCAATCCGGTTGATCCGGCTCAAAGCTTGCAGTTGCTGGGAAAAATCGGGTATCAAGCAAACCTCGGCCAAAGAATGTTCTTCATTGCTCAAACCTTTTTCAAGCAGAACGCGTCATCGAAAAGCGCACCGGGCGGATTATCAACCCTGCATGGGCGCCGGCCCTGACCGCAGCCTGACTGGCAGGCCCGCCAGCCGCCGGGGCTGCAGCGCAAGGCGGCCTGGCTGGCCTGGCGCGGATGCCATGAAAACCCGGTTGGAAAGAATCGGCCAAAGCGCGGATACTTGCCGTTTCGTCCCCCCTGCCAGCCCGTGTCCTTCGGGCCTGGCCTTCTTTGAAGGAAGGCCAGACGCGCAACCCCTCAAGGAAAGACCCCATGGAAAGCAAAGTCATCGCCATCAACCGCCGTTCGGCCAACATCACCGAAGGCAAATCCCGCGCACCCAACCGCTCCATGTATTACGCCATGGGCTACGAGGAAAGCGATTTCAAGAAACCCATGATCGGCGTGGCCAACGGCCACAGCACCATCACGCCGTGCAATAGCGGCCTGCAAAAGCTGGCCGACGCGGCCATCGCCGCCATCGAGGAAGCCGGCGGCAATGCGCAGGTGTTCGGCACGCCGACGATTTCGGACGGCATGGCCATGGGCACCGAAGGCATGAAGTATTCGCTGGTCAGCCGCGAAGTCATCTCCGACTGCATCGAGACCTGCGTGCAGGGCCAGTGGATGGACGGCGTGCTGGTGGTCGGCGGCTGCGACAAGAACATGCCCGGCGGCCTGATGGGCATGCTGCGCGCCAACGTGCCGGCCATCTACGTCTATGGCGGCACCATCCTGCCTGGCCACTACAAGGGCCAGGATCTGAACATCGTCAGCGTGTTCGAAGCCGTGGGCGAAAACGCGGCCGGCCGCCTGAGCGACGAAGACCTGCTGCAGATCGAGCGCCGCGCCATTCCCGGTACCGGCAGCTGCGGCGGCATGTACACCGCCAACACCATGTCCAGCGCTTTCGAGGCACTGGGCATTTCACTGCCCTACTCCAGCACCATGGCCAATCCGCATGACGAGAAGCTGAACTCGGCCCGCGAGTCGGCCAAGGTGCTGGTCGAGGCAGTGAAAAAAGACATCAAGCCGCGCGACATCGTGACCCGCGAATCCATCGAAAACGCCGTGGCCGTCATCATGGCCACCGGCGGCTCGACCAACGCGGTGCTCCATTTCCTGGCAATTGCCCATGCGGCCGGCGTCGAGTGGACCATTGACGACTTCGAGCGCATCCGCGTGAAAACGCCGGTGCTGTGCGACCTCAAGCCCTCGGGCAAGTACCTGGCGGTGGACCTGCACCGCGCCGGCGGCATTCCGCAGGTGATGAAGACGCTGCTCGTGGCTGGATTGCTCAACGGCGACTGCCTGACGATCTCGGGCCAGACGATTGCCCAGGTGCTGGCCGACGTGCCCGATGCGCCGCGTGCGGACCAGGACGTGATCCGCCCGATCGACAGGCCTATGTACGCCCAGGGCCACCTCGCCATCCTCAAGGGCAACCTCTCGCCCGAAGGCTGCGTGGCCAAGATCACCGGCCTGAAGAATCCCGTCATGACCGGCCCGGCCCGGGTGTTCGACGACGAGCAGTCGGGCCTGAAAGCCATCCTGGATGGCAAGATCGTGGCCGGCGACGTGATGGTGCTGCGCTACCTCGGCCCCAAGGGCGGCCCCGGCATGCCCGAGATGCTGGCGCCGACCGGCGCGCTCATCGGCGCCGGCCTGGGCGAGAGCGTCGGGCTGATCACCGACGGGCGCTTCTCGGGCGGCACCTGGGGCATGGTGGTCGGCCATGTCGCGCCCGAAGCGGCGGCCGGCGGCAACATCGCCTTCATCGAGGAAGGCGACTCGATCACGATTGACGCCCGTCAGCTCCTGCTGCAATTGAACGTCAGCGACGAAGTGCTGGCCCAGCGTAAGGCCGGCTGGACCGCGCCGGCGCCGCGCTACACACGGGGCGTGCAGGCCAAGTTCGCCTTCAATGCCTCCAGCGCCAGCAAGGGCGCAGTGCTCGACAACTTCTAGGGCCGGCCAGCTGCTTTTTGGCATTAAAAGTGGCTTTTGCGCAGGACCATCCTGCGCGGCATGCTATTGAAAAAATAGCAAAACCGGCTGCATGCCTTATCTGCCCCGATTGAAATTCAAGGAGATTGCGTCGTGGGAAAGGCCGCGGAAAAGGCCAGAAAAAAGCCCGCGCATCTGACGATGCGCGGGCTTTTGTCATGACGGAAGCGAAGTGGATTACCAGGGCATCAACGGCGTTTCTTGGCCAGCTGCCCTATGGCGTCGCGCTGCTTGTCGATGCGCTTTTGCTTGCGTTCGTCCATCTTCTCAATTTCCTTGCGCTTGGTGTAACCCGAGGCATCGGCCCAAGCCCACCAGGCGACGGCCATCGCGAAGGGCGACAGGACCAGCCACCAGGACAGGCCGGCCATCGGACCGATTTCAAGGTATTTCAGCACCAGTGCGGCGATTCCGATCAACAAAAAATACATTACCGACTCCTGCAATTTGGTTCAAGCCCGTGCGAAATCGCGGTTGAAGAAACGGTCAACCCGGCCCCTGCTGTTGCGTTGTTAGACTGTACCCGAAACAGCATTCCAACCCTCAAAAGGAAATCCCATGAAATTCAAACGTAGCTTTCTGGCCCTGGCTTGCGCGGCTGCAGGCTTTGCAGTCTGCGCGCCGGCCATGGCCGACCTGCAACTGGCCACCGCCAAGAACTGCATGGCCTGCCATGCGGTGGACAAGAAGGTGGTTGGTCCGGCCTACAAGGATGTGGCAGCCAAATACGCCGGCCAGAAGGATGCAGCCGACAAGCTTGAAGCCAAGGTGCTCAAGGGCGGGTCAGGCGTCTGGGGTCCGGTGCCCATGCCAGCCAATGCGCAGGTGACGCCTGCCGAGGCCAAGAAGCTGGTGGCCTGGATCCTGGCGCAAAAGTAACCCGCTGCGCCAGGCGGCCCGGCCCGGCAAATAAAGCAAGGTCCGGCAGGCACGCCACGGCAGGCCTTTGAAGCCGGCCAATGAAAAAAAGCCCGTCAGCGACGGGCTTTTTTGCGGGCGGCCTCAGCCTGCCGGAGAGCTTACAGGTTCTGCGACAGCTGCTCCAGGATCGCCGGGTTTTCCAGCGTCGAGGTATCCTGCGTCACCGCTTCGCCCTTGGCCACGCCGCGCAGCAGGCGGCGCATGATCTTGCCGCTGCGCGTCTTGGGCAGGTTGTCGCCAAAGCGGATGTCCTTGGGCTTGGCGATGGGGCCAATCTCTTTGCCCACCCAGTCGCGCAGTTCCTTGGCGATGGCCTTGCCTTCGTCGCCTTCAGGGCGCGAGCGCTTGAGCACCACGAAGGCCACGATGGCTTCGCCGGTCAGGTCGTCGGGACGGCCCACCACGGCGGCTTCGGCCACCAGCGGATGCGCCACCAGCGCCGACTCGATTTCCATCGTGCCCATGCGGTGGCCCGACACGTTCAGCACGTCGTCGATGCGGCCGGTGATGCGGAAGTAGCCGTTGTCGATGTTGCGCACCGCGCCGTCGCCGGCCAGGTAGATGGTGCCGCCCATTTCCTCGGGGAAATAGCTCTTCTTGAAACGCTCGGGGTCGTTCCAGATGGTGCGGATCATCGACGGCCAGGGGCGCTTGACGACCAGCATGCCGCCCGAACCGTTAGGCAGGTCGTTGCCGGTCTCGTCAACGATGGCGATCATGATGCCGGGCAGCGGCAGCGTGCAGCTGCCGGGCACCAGCGGCGTGGCGCCGGGCAGCGGCGTGATCATGTGGCCGCCGGTCTCGGTCTGCCAGAAGGTATCGACCACCGGGCAGCGCTCGCCGCCGACGTTCTTGTAGTACCACATCCAGGCTTCGGGGTTGATCGGCTCGCCCACCGAGCCCAGGATGCGCAGGCTGCTCAGGTCCGAGCGGTCCGGGTGCACGGCGGCGTCGGCATCGGCCGCCTTGATCAGCGAGCGGATGGCCGTGGGCGCGGTGTAGAAGATCGAGACCTTGTGGCGCTCGATCATCTGCCAGAAGCGGCCGGCGTTCGGGTAGGTCGGAATGCCTTCGAAGACGACCTGCGTGGCGCCGGCGGCCAGCGGGCCGTAGGTGATGTAGGTGTGGCCGGTGATCCAGCCGATGTCGGCGGTGCACCAGAACACGTCGTTCGGTTGCAGGTCGAACGTCCAGTCCATCGTCAGCTTGGCCCACAACAGGTAGCCGCCGGTGCTGTGCTGCACGCCCTTGGGCTTGCCGGTGGAGCCGGAGGTGTAGAGCACGAACAGCGGGTGCTCGGCGCCCACGAATTCGGGCTCGCAGACCGGGTTGGCTTTGGCGGTGGCGTCGTGCATGAAGACATCGCGGCCTTCGACCATGTTGCAGGCCGTCGGGGTGCGCTGGTACACGACCACCTGCTTGAGCGACTCGCAGCCGCCCATGGCGATGGCTTCATCGACGATGGACTTGAGCGGCAGTTCCTTGCCGCCGCGCAGCTGGTAGTTGGCGGTGACCACGGCCACGGCGCCGGCGTCATGGATGCGCTCCTGCAGGCTCTTGGCCGAGAAGCCGCCGAACACCACCGAGTGCGTGGCGCCGATGCGGGCGCAAGCCTGCATGGCCACGATGCCCTCGACCGTCATCGGCATGTAGATGACCACGCGGTCGCCCTTTTGCACGCCCATGTCCTTCAGGGCGCTGGCGAACTGACTCACCTTGGCATGCAGTTCCTTGTAGGTGACGGGGGTGACCTTGCCATCGTCGCTCTCGAAAATGATGGCGTTCTTGTTTTCCGTGGGGGTGCCCAGGTGGCGGTCCAGGCAGTTGTAGGAGGCGTTGAGCTCGCCGTCGGCAAACCAGGTGTAGAACGGCGCATTGGACTCGTCCAGCACCTGGGTGAAGGGCTTGTTCCAGCTCAGGTTTTCGCGCGCCAGGCGCGACCAGAAGCCTTCGAAGTCGTTCTCGGCTTCGGCGCACAGGGCGTTGTAGCCTTCCATTCCGGAGATGCGGGCAGCCTTGGCGACGGCTTCGCTGGGCGGAAACACGCGGTTTTCAACCAATGTGGACTGGATGGAAGTGTCGGGGGTGCTCATTCGTCTGTCTCCTTGGGGTCGTTGAATGCGTGGTACTTTCGGGCTTGGCACTTACAGGCCACTGACGGAAGTTGGCGCTTTTCGGGCTTGTCCATGCCATTTGACCGGAATCAATGGCCCCCTACAATTTGCCGCACTGCAACATTTCCAACAACATGTCCGATCCCACTCCGCTCAAGTCCTCCCCGCTGCGCCCGCTGCCCAAACTGATCTTCGCCAGCCGCTGGCTGCAGTTGCCGCTCTACCTGGGGCTGATTGCGGCGCAGGCGGTTTATGTGGTGCATTTCCTGGTCGAGCTGGTGCATCTGATCGAGGCGGCGTTTGGCAGCCAGACGGCGCTGCAGGCGCTGATCAGCAGCATCGGCTACAAGACCACCGCGCCCATCGTCACCTTGAACGAAACAGTGATCATGCTGGTGGTGCTGGCGCTGATCGACGTGGTGATGATCTCCAACCTCCTGATTATGGTGATCGTGGGCGGCTACGAGACGTTCGTCAGCCGCATGGAACTCGAAGGCCACCCCGACCAGCCCGAGTGGCTCAGCCACGTGAACGCCTCGGTGCTCAAGGTCAAGCTGGCTACGGCCATCATCGGCATCAGCTCGATCCACCTGCTCAAGACCTTCATCAACGCCGACAACTACTCCGACCGGGTGCTGATTGCGCAGACGGTGATCCACATCACCTTCCTGATGTCGGCCATGGCCATTGCCTACACCGACAAGATCATGTCGGGCATTGGGACGCAAAAGCACTGATTCAATCGGCCCACAGCGAAAGCAGCACCTGCGCTTTCAGCTATTGAAATCATAGCAATTCGCGCGTGCTTCACGGGGCTCACACCATGTCCTGCGGCACCACCCAGGCGTCGAACTGCTCGGCGCTCACATGGCCCGAGGCCAGCGCCGCCTCGCGCAGGCTCGTGCCTTCCTTGTGCGCCTTCTTGGCGATGAAGGCCGCCTTGTCGTAGCCGATGTGCGGGTTGAGCGCCGTCACCAGCATCAGCGAGCGTCCCACCAGCTCGGCGATGCGCTCGCGATTCGGCGCGATGCCGACGGCGCAGTGGTCGTTGAAGCTCACCAGGCCGTCGGCCAGCAGCCGCACGCTCTGCAAGAAGTTGTACGCCACCATCGGCCGAAACACGTTCAGCTCGAAATTGCCCGAGGCGCCGCCGAAGTTGATCGCCACGTCGTTGCCAAAGACCTGCGCGGCCAGCATCGTCAGCGCCTCGCTCTGCGTCGGATTCACCTTGCCCGGCATGATCGACGAGCCGGGCTCGTTCTCGGGAATGCTCAGCTCGCCGATGCCGCTGCGCGGACCACTGGCGAGCCAGCGCACGTCGTTGGCAATCTTCATGGCGCTGGCGGCCAGGGTTTTTAGCGCGCCGTGGGCATGGACCAGCGCGTCGCACGACGCCAGCGCCTCGAACTTGTTCGGCGCGCTGACGAACGGCAGGCCGGTCAGTCGCGCCAGTTCGGCGGCGGCCTGCTCCGCGTAGCCCTTCGGTGCGTTCAGCCCCGTGCCCACGGCAGTACCGCCCAGCGCCAGCTCATGGAGATGCGGCAGTGCGGCGCTCACATGCTGCGCGCCGTGCGCCAGCTGCGCGACATAGCCCGAGAACTCCTGGCCCAGCGTCAGCGGCGTCGCGTCCTGCAGGTGGGTGCGGCCGATCTTGACGATGGCTTCGAAGTCCTGCGATTTTTGCGCCAGCGTGGCGCGCAGCTTTTCAATCGCCGGCAGCAGTTTTTCCGTGATGGCGGCGACCGCCGCAACATGCATCGCCGTGGGAAACACGTCGTTGCTCGACTGGCTGCGGTTCACGTCGTCGTTCGGGTGCACCAGCCGCCCTTCCCCGCGCGCGCCGCCCAGCAGCTCGCTGGCCCGGTTGGCCAGCACCTCGTTGACGTTCATGTTGGTCTGCGTGCCCGAGCCGGTCTGCCAGACGACCAGCGGAAACTCGTCCGGGTGCTTGCCGGCAATCACCTCGTCGGCCGCCGCCACGATGGCATCGGTCTTTGCCGCGTCCTGCAGGCCGAGCGCCTGGTTGACCCGCGCCGACGCACGCTTGATCTGCGCCAGCGCCCGGATCAGCTCGGCCGGCTGGCGCTCGCCGGAAATGTCGAAGTTCTGCAACGAGCGCTGGGTCTGCGCGCCCCAGAGCCGGTGGGCCGGCACCTCGATGGGGCCGAAGGTGTCGCGCTCGGTGCGCGTGGCGGTGGCTGTAGCGGATGCGGCGGATGTACTCATGGTGTAAGGCCTAACCTGTCAAAATAGAGGGCGGTACTTTTTGCAGCCATAGCCTTTCCCAAAACCAGCGCTCGGTCAACCAGCGTTGCACCCCCTCACACAAAGCCATGACCACGATCAAACAAGCCGACCTCATCGAATCCGTTGCTGCCGCCCTGCAGTACATCAGCTACTACCACCCGGCCGACTACATCGCCCACTTGGCCCGGGCCTACGAGCGCGAGCAAAGCCCCGCCGCCAAGGACGCCATCGCCCAGATCCTGACCAACAGCAAGATGAGCGCCACCGGCCACCGCCCGATCTGCCAGGACACCGGCATCGTCAACGTGTTTTTGAAAGTCGGCATGGACGTGCGCTGGGAGGGCTTCACCGGCAGCCTGGACGACGCCATCAACGAAGGCGTGCGCCAAGGCTACAACCATCCCGACAACACGCTGCGCGCCAGCGTCGTGGCCGACCCGCAGTTCGACCGCAAGAACACCAAGGACAACACGCCGGCGGTGATCTTTTCCGAAATCGTTCCCGGCAACACGGTCGAAGTCACCGTCGCGGCCAAGGGCGGCGGCTCCGAGAACAAGTCAAAAATGGTCATGCTCAACCCCGGCGACTCGGTGGTTGATTGGGTCTTGAAAACCGTGCCGACCATGGGCGCCGGCTGGTGCCCGCCGGGCATGCTGGGCATCGGCATCGGCGGCACGGCCGAAAAAGCCGTGCTGATGGCCAAGGAAAGCCTGATGGATGACCTGGACATGTACGAGCTGCAGGCCAAGGCCGCCAGCGCCAAGACCGGCGGCGAGGCGCTGACCAAGGTCGAGGCGCTACGCCTGGAGCTGTTCGAGAAGGTCAACGCGCTGGGCATCGGCGCGCAGGGCCTGGGGGGTCTGACCACCGTGCTCGACGTGAAGATCAAGATGTACCCGACGCACGCGGCCAGCAAGCCGGTCGCCATGATCCCGAACTGCGCGGCCACGCGCCACGCGCACTTCGTCATGGACGGCAGCGGCCCTGTCTACCTCACGCCGCCAAGCCTGGACACCTGGCCCGACGTGGACTGGACGCCCGACTACGTCAAGAGCAAGAAGGTCGATCTCAACACGCTGACCAAGGAAGAAGTCGCCAGCTGGAAGCCGGGCGACACGCTGCTGCTCAACGGCAAGATGCTCACCGGCCGCGACGCCGCGCACAAGCGCATTGCCGACATGCTGGCCAAGGGCGAAAAGCTGCCGGTCGATTTCACCAACCGCGTGATTTACTACGTCGGCCCGGTCGATCCGGTCAAGGGCGAAGCGGTCGGCCCCGCCGGCCCGACGACGGCCACGCGCATGGACGGCTTCACCGAAATGATGTTGGCGCAGACCGGCCTGATCTCCATGGTCGGCAAGGCCGAGCGCGGCCCGGTCGCCATCGAGGCCATCAAGAAGCATAAGAGCGCGTACCTGATGGCCGTGGGCGGCGCCGCGTACCTGGTGTCCAAGGCGATCAAGCACGCCAAGGTGGTGGGCTTTGCCGACCTGGGCATGGAAGCTATCTACGAGTTCGACGTGGTGGACATGCCCGTGACCGTGGCGGTGGACGCCGGCGGCACCAGTGCGCACATCACCGGCCCGGCCGAGTGGCAAAAACGCATTGCCACGGGCGAGTTCAAGGACATCGCCGTCATCAACGCCTGAGCGCTTGCAGCCCCCTGAGACGTCGCCGGTGGACCGCGCTATCGGCGTATTCGACAGCGGTATCGGCGGCCTGAGCGTCCTTCAGGCGCTGCGGGCCGAGCTGCCGCACGAGCACTTTCTCTACATCGCCGACAGCGGCCACGCGCCCTACGGCGAGCGCGACGAGGCCTATGTGCTGGCGCGCTCGCGCGCCATCGTGCAGTATTTGGCGCGCCAGAACGTCAAGGCGCTGGTCATGGCCTGCAACACCGCCACGGCAGCCGCCATCCGGCTGCTGCGCCACGAACACCCAGCGCTGGCGCTGGTGGGCGTCGAGCCGGCGCTCAAACCGGCCGCGCGCCTCACGCGCACCGGGCGCATCGGGGTCATGGCGACCCGAAGCACGCTCGCCAGCGAAAAATTCCAGGCGCTGCGGACCGCACAGTCGGGCGGCGAGCGGGAAATCGAATTCGTCGTGCAGCCCTGCGACGGCCTGGCCCACGCCATCGAGGCGAGCGCCGGCAGCGGCGACGCTACGAAAGTCATAGCACTGTGCGCAGACTACACGCGGGCAATGGGCCGATTTGGCAATGAAATGGGCGAGATCGATACCCTGGTGCTGGGTTGCACGCACTACCCGTTTGCCAGCGAGCACCTGCACGCCCTCGTCGGCCCGCAGGTGCAGTTCATCGACAACGGCGAAGCGGTGGCGCGCCAGACGCGGCGCCTCCTGGCCGACGCCCCGCTAGCGGCAGACGCACCGCCCGGCCGGGTGAGCCTCTTCACCAGCGGCCAGCCGCAGGCGCTGCAGGCGGCCGCGCTGCGCTGGCTGGGGCTGTCGACACCGGTTCGCGTGCTGGAGTTTTAAGAACGGCTTGCGTCCGGTTGTCGGGCTTGGCCATCAGGCCAACGCTGCCATTTTTCTTGAGAAAATTTTATTCAGGCAAACCTGAAATCTGGCAGATGAATCGCGGCTGCCCATCCATCCGCTGGCCATCTCAAGGCCTGGCCGCGCCGCCAGCCGTCGGGATGGCAGCCTGCGCCACGCCGCCCAACTCCGTCCACCCACCGCCCAGCGCCTTGTAGAGCGTCACCTGGCTTTGCAGTTGGGCCAGCCGGGTCTGCACCACGGCCTGCTGCGCGGAAAACAGCGAGCGCTGGGCGTCCAGCAGGTCGAGCTGGCTGGCGATGCCGTTCTGGTAGCGCAGGTCCGAGAGCCGAAAGCGCACTGCCTCGGCGTTGGCCTGGGCCTGCTGGGCGCGCAGCTGCTCGCCCAGCGTGGCGCGGCCGGCCAGCGCGTCGGCCACTTCGCGGAAGGCCGACTGGATGGATTTTTCGTACTGCGCCACGGCGATGTCGCGCCCGGCGCTGGCCGATTCCAGGCCGGCGCGGTTGCGGCCGGCGTCAAAGATCGGCAGCAGCAGCTGCGGCGCCATGGTCCAGCCGAAGCTGCCGCTCTTGAACAGGTCGCCCAGGTGCGAGCTGGCGCTGCCGGCGGTGGCGGTGAGCGAGATGCGCGGAAAGAACGCCGCCCGCGCCGCGCCGATGTTGGCGTTGGCCGCCATCAGGAGCTGCTCGGCCTGGCGCACGTCGGGCCGGCGCGTCAGCAGGTCTGACGGCAGGCCGGCGGGCACGTCGGCCATCACCGGCATGTCGGCCAGCCCCTTGCCGGCCGGCAGGGCCACGGCCAGGTCGCCCGTGGCCGGCTCGCCCAGCAGCAGCACCAGCGCGTTCTGGTCCTGCGCGCGCTGGCGGATGAGCTGCGCCAGCGAAACGCGGGCGGCCTCGATCAGGGACTCGGCCTGGCGCACGTCCAGCTCCGAGCTCACGCCGTTGTCAAAGCGCAGCTTGCTCAGGCGAAACGAGTCTTCGCGCGTGGCCAGCGTGCGCCGGGTCAGGGCGATCAGCTCCTCGTCGGCCAGCAGGCCGAGGTAGGTGTTGGCCACGGCCGCGACCAGGCTGATCTGGGTGGTCTTGCGCCCTTCCTCGGTGGCCAGGTACTGGCTGAGCGCGGCCTCCTTCAGGCTGGCGACGCGGCCGAAGAAGTCGAACTCGTAGGCCGTCAGCGCCAGGCCGGCGCTGTAGACGCTGCTGATGCTCTCGCCGTTGGCCGAGGGCTGGCGCGAGCCGGTCACGGCGGCGTTGAGCGTGGGGTACTGGTCGGCGCGGCGGATCTGGAACTGCGCCCGGGCCTGCTCGATGTTGAGCACGGCCACGCGCAGGTCGCGGTTGTTGCGCAGCGAAGCGTCGATCAGCCGGCGCAGCTGTGGGTCGTTGAAAAAGCGCTGCCACTCGATGTCGGCGGCGGCCATGCCGGCCCCGGCATTGGTACTGGAGTCGGCCGGCGCGGCAGCCGTGGCGCTGAGCGCCGGCCAGTCGGCGGCCACGGGGGCGGCGGGGCGCTCGTAGGTCGGCATCATCGAGCAGCCGGCCAGAAACGCCACGGCGGCGCTGGCGGCCAGCAGGCGGGGAAATTGTGCTTTATTCATGGACAGGCTTTCCTTCAGGAGCGTTGACGCCGGCGGCCCGGGCGTGCTCGGCGTAAATTTCCCGCTGGCGCGCGCTGCCCTTGAAGAAGCCGCGCACCACGACGAAGAAGATCGGCACGAAGAACACTGCCAGCGCCGTGCCGGTGATCATGCCGCCGATGACGCCGGTGCCGATGGCGCGCTGGCTGGCCGAGCTGGCGCCGGTAGCGATGGCCAGCGGCAGCACGCCCAGCATGAAGGCGAACGAGGTCATGACGATGGGCCGAAAGCGCAGGTGCGCCGCCGTCAGCGCCGCCTCGACCACGCCCTTGCCCTGCGCCTGCAGGTCCTTGGCAAACTCGATGATCAGGATGGCGTTCTTGGCCGACAGGCCGATGATGGTGATCAGGCCCACCTGGAAGTACACGTCGTTGGCATAGCTGCGCAGCAGGGTCGCCAGCAGCACGCCAACCACGCCCAGGGGCACGACCAGGATCACGGCCAGCGGAATCGACCAGCTTTCATACAGCGCGGCCAGGCACAGGAACACCGCCAGGATGGCAAAGCCGTAGAGGATCATGGCCTGCGAGCCGGCCTGCTTTTCTTCGCGCGACTGGCCGGTCCACTCGTAGCCAAAGCCCTGCGGCAGCTGCGCGGCCATCTTTTCCATCTCTGCCATGGCCGCGCCGGTGCTGTAGCCCGGGGCGGCGCCGCCGCTGATGCGCATGGCCGGGTAGCCGTTGTAGCGCACCGTCTGCATCGGCCCCTTGATCCAGTGCGTGCTGGCAAAGGCCGACAGCGGTACTGCTTCGCCCTTTGCGTTGCTGGCATTGAGCCTGAGCAGGTCGTCGGCTTGCATGCGCGCCGGCGCGTCGGCCTGCACCACCACCCGCTGCAGGCGGCCCTGGTTCGGGAAGTCGTTGACATAGCTCGAACCGAGCGCGGTGGACAGCGCGGTGTTGATGGCGTCAAAGCTCACGCCCAGCGCGTTGGCCTTGTCCCGGTCGATGTCGAGCTGCAGCTGCGGCGCGTCTTCGAGGCCATCGGGCCGGACCTGCGCCAGCACCGGGTTCTTGGAGGCCATGCCCAGCAACTGGTTGCGCGCGGCCAGCAGCGCATCGCCGCCGGCGCCGGAGCGGTCCTGCAGCCGGAAGGTGAAGCCGCTGGCCGAACCCAGCTCGGGAATCGGCGGCGGGCTGAGCGGAAAGACGAACGCGTCGCGGATGCCCGAGAGCGCGCCAAAGGCCCGGCCGGCCAGCGCGTCGGCCTGCTGGCCTTTGCCCTTGCGCTCGTCCCAGTCCTTGAGGGTCACGAAGGCCAGGCCGGCATTCTGGCCCTGGCCGGAAAAGCTGAAGCCCAGCACGCCGACCATGCCCTGCACCTCGGGCTGCTTGAGCATGAAGCCCTCGACCTGCTCCATCACGGCGCGGGTGCGCTCGACCGTCGCGCCCGGGGGCAGCTGCACGTTCACGAGCAGCGTGCCCTGGTCCTCGGCCGGCAGGAAAGACGTGGGCAAGCGGGTGTACATCAGCGCGACCACACCGATGATGGCGGCATAAATGATCAGGTAGCGCCCGGCACGCTTGAGCAGGCGTGCCACAAAGCTTTCGTAGCCCTTGGCGGTGCGCGAAAAGCCCCGGTTGAACCAGCCGAAAAAGCCAGTCTTTTCATGGTGATGCCCGGCTTCGACCGGCTTGAGGAGCGTGGCGCACAGCGCCGGCGTCAGCGACAGGGCCAGAAAGGCCGAAAAGCCGATCGAGGCGACCATCACGGCGGAAAACTGGCGGTAGATGTTGCCCACCGAGCCGGCAAAGAAGGCCAGCGGCACGAACACCGAAATCAGCACCACGGTCACGCCGACGATGGCGCCCGAGATCTGGCCCATGGCCTTGCGCGTGGCCTGCAGCGGCGGCAGGCCCTCCTCGCTCATGATGCGCTCGACGTTCTCAACCACCACGATGGCGTCATCGACCACGATGCCGATCACCAGCACCATGCCGAACATGGTCAGCACGTTGATGGAAAAGCCCAGCGCCAAGAGCGTGGCAAAGGTGCCCAGCAGCGCCACCGGCACGACGATGGTCGGGATGACGGTGTAGCGCCAGTTCTGCAGGAACAGGTACATCACCAGGAACACCAGCACCACCGCTTCGATCAGCGTTTCGGCCACCTGGCGGATGGAAATGCTGACAAAGCGCGAGCTGTCGTAGGGAATGGAGTAGTTCACGCCTTTGGGAAAGTAGGGCTTGAGCTCTTCCATGCGGGCGCGCACCGCCTTGGCCGCGGCCAGGGAGTTGCCGCTGGGCGTGAGCTGCAGGCCGATGCCGGTGGCCGGCGTGCCGTTCAGGCGCGCCGAGGTCGCGTAGGTCTGCGCGCCCAGCTCGATGCGCGCCACGTCCTTCAGGCGCACGGTCGAGCCGCTGGTGTTGGCGCGCAGCACGATGTTGCCGAACTGTTCGATGCTGGAGAGCTGGCCGTTGACCACGACGGTGGCGGTGATGCCCTGGCCGTCCACGTTGGGCAGGTCGCCGATGGTGCCCGAGGCAACCTGGGCGTTTTGCGCCCGGATGGCAGCGGTCACGTCGGCCGGCGAGAGCGAAAAGCCGTTGAGCTTGGCCGGGTCGATCCAGATGCGCATGGCGCGCTCGGTGCCGAACAGTTGGGCCTGGCCGATGCCCGGCAGGCGCTGCAGCTCGGGCAGAACGCTGCGCGAAGCGTAGTCGCCCAGCGCGATCGGGTCGATATCGGGGTTGTCGGAGGACAGCATGGCGAACATCAGGAAGTTCGAGCGCGACTTGTCCACGCGCACGCCTTGCTGCGTCACCGCCTGGGGCAGGCGCGGCGAAGCGCGCGACAGGCGGTTTTGCACGTCCACCTGCGCCAGGTCGGGGTTGGTGCCGGTCTCAAAAGTCAGCGTCAGGCTGCCCGAGCCGTTGGCCTGGGCCACCGACTCCATGTAGATAAGGCCGGGCGAGCCGTTCATCTCGCGCTCGATGACGCTGAGCACGCTGTCCTCCAGCGTCTTGGCGGAAGCGCCCGGGTAGCTGGCGTTGACCACGATCGAGGGTGGCGCCACCGGCGGGTACTGGGCAATAGGGAGCTGGGTGATCGAGACACTGCCCAGCACCAGGATGAACAGGGCGATCACCCACGCAAAAATCGGTCGCTCGATAAAAAACTTGGCCATGCGCTGCGCTCCTTATTTCGCGGCCGCCGAGGCGGGGGACGTTGCCGCAGCGCTGGCCGGTGCCGATACAGCTGCGGAAGCGCCAGATGCGGGCGCCGAAGCCGCCCCGGCGGGCATGCCGCCTGTGGCGCCTGCCGCGCCCTGGGGTTGCCACGGCACGGCCTTAACCGGCGTGCCGGGCGGCATCATCTGCAGCTTCTGAAAGCCATCGACCATGACCTGTTCGCCGGCCTTCAGCCCGTCGAGCACCACCCATTGCGCGCCTTTGGACGAGCCGATCTTGACCGGGCGCGTGGCAACCTTGCCATCGCTGCCGACCACCATCACCGTGTCGCCCTGCGCCGTGCGGGTCACGGCCTGCTGCGGCAGGGTGATGGCATTGCTGGCCTGGGCCTGCTCCAGCCGCACGCGCACGTACAGGCCGGGCAGCAGCTGCGCGCCGGGATTGGGGACCTCGGCGCGCAGCGTGATCTGGCCGGTGGTGGGATCGACCGTCAGGTCCGAAAACAGCAGGCGGCCCGGCTTGGCGTATTCGCTGCCGTCTTCGAGCACGATGCGCACGCTGGCAGCGTCCGGGCCACTGGCGCGCTTGAACTGTCCGCCGGCCATTGCTGCGCGCAGCTTCATCACGTCCGAGGCCGACTGGGTGAAGTTCACATACATGGGATCTATCTGCTGGATGACGGCCAGCTCGGTGGCATCGCCCTGTCCGACCAGCGCGCCTTCGGTCACCAGCGAGCGGCCGATGCGGCCGGAAATTGGCGCCGTCACCGAGGCATAGCCCAGCGTGATGCTGGCGGTCTGCACATTGGCCTTGCCCACGGCCACGTCGGCAGCAGCCTGCTTTTGCGCCGCCACGGCATTGGCGTATTCCTGCTTGCTGATGGCATTGGCCTCGACCAGCGGCTTGTAGCGCTCGGCCAGCGTGGTGGCTGTGGCCAGGTTGGCTTCGGCGCGGGCCTGGGCGGCCCGGGCGCTGGCGGCGGCCGCAGCATACGGTGCTGCGTCAATCGTGAACAGCGGCTGGCCGGCCTTGACATCGCTGCCTTCGCGGAACAGGCGCTTTTGCAAAATGCCGGCGGCGCGCGCCCGGACCTGCGCCACGCGCGAGGCTTCGAGGCGACCGGGCAGCTCGGTCACCAGGCCCACATCGCCCGGCGTGACCGTCACCACGCCCACCTGGGGCGGCGGCGGCGCGGCACCCGCGCCGGGAACGCCAGCGCCGGCGGGCGCATCACTTTTCCCACAGCCCGCCAGAAACATTGAAAGGACCGCTGCCAGCACAAGCGGCTGGCAACGCGTAAATCTGGCAGGCAAAAAAGAAGCGGAAACGCAGGGCGTAGGCATGTCTGTTCCTTGAATTTTTGGAGAAAGGCGCAAGGGATCCGTAAGGCATTGGCGATTTCGCAAGCGCGTGGCCAATACCCGAAAACCGAAAGAATAAGGGTTTTCACGAGTGTTATAGTTTACATACATTTGTGAATGTATAAAGATTCCCGGTGAAATCGTTTTCAGGAGAACCAAAATTGGCCCGTCGAACCAAGGAAGAAGCGCTGGAAACGCGCAGCAGGCTGCTTGATGCGGCCGAATGCCTGTTTCAGTCGCAAGGGGTTTCGCGTACCACGCTGCAGGACATTGCGCTGCGGGCTGGCGCCACGCGCGGCGCCGTCTATTGGCATTTCAAGGACAAGGCCGACCTGTTCAATGCCATGATGGAGCGCGGCACCTTGCCCCTGGAGGTGTTTTTCAGGCTGGACAACAGTGTGCGGGGAGATCGGGACGCAGCGCACGATTTTTTCAATGTCGAGGCACTTGAGCACATCCGTAGCGCCCTCGTCAATATCCTGCGGCAGATCGTCAACGACCCGCAAACGCGCCGCGTGCTGGAGGTGGCCACGCACAAGGTGGAATACACCGAGGAGCACCAGACGATCCGGCTGCGCCATCTGTCCGTGCGAAATGAGTTCCTGAGCCAGGTGGCGAAAGGCCTGAACGCGGCTGCCAGCCAGGAAAATTTGAAAAAGCCCCTCCTGGGCGACATGGCAGCCCAGGGCCTGCACGCCCTGGTGGACGGCCTGCTTCAAAACTGGATGCTCGACCCGCAGGCTTTTGATCTGGTGCAGGCCGGCCAATACAGCATGGATGTTTACCTCACCGGCTTGGGGTTTGACTGCAGCCAGCCCTGCAGGGCTGGGCTGGCGCAGAAATAGGCGAAAAAAAACGCGCAACCTGTGAAGATTGCGCGCCTGATTTGGCGGAAACGGAGGGATTCGAACCCTCGATGAGGCTCTACACCCCATACTCCCTTAGCAGGGGAGCACCTTCGGCCACTCGGTCACGTTTCCAATTCACGCATTATGGCACGACTTTTGGCCTGTTTCAGGCCACGGGCTGATCGAGATCGAATGCCTTGTGCAGGGCGCGCACGGCAAGCTCCATGTATTTCTCATCGATCACGACCGAGGTCTTGATTTCGCTGGTCGAGATCATCTGGATGTTGATGCGCTCTTCGCTCAGCACGCGGAACATCTTGCTGGCGATGCCGACGTGGCTGCGCATGCCGATGCCCACGATGCTGACCTTGCAGATCTTGGCGTCACCCGTGACTTCCTGGGCGCCCAGCGCGGGCAGCACCTGGCTCTTGAGCAGGTCCACTGTCTTGGCGTAGTCGTTGCGGTGCACGGTGAAACTGAAGTCGGTCTTGCCGTCGCGGCTGATGTTCTGGATGATCACATCGACTTCGATATTGGCCTCGGCCACGGCGCCCAGGATCTGGTAGGCGATGCCGGGGGTGTCGGGCACGCCGAGCACGGAGATTTTGGCTTCGTCGCGGTTGAATGCGATGCCCGATACGATGGCTTGTTCCATGTTTTCGTCTTCCTCAAAACTGATCAGAGTGCCAGACTTGGCTTCTTCATTGATGTCGATATTCCAGTCGGTGAAGCTGGAGAGCACGCGCAGCGGCACCTTGTACTTGCCGGCAAACTCGACCGAGCGGATCTGCAGCACCTTCGAGCCCATCGAGGCCATTTCGAGCATTTCCTCGAAGCTGACGGTCTGAAGGCGGCGCGCTTCGGGCACGACGCGCGGGTCGGTGGTGTACACACCATCGACATCGGTGTAGATCAGGCACTCGTGCGCCTTGAGCGCGGCGGCAATCGCCACGGCCGAGGTGTCGGAGCCGCCGCGCCCGAGCGTGGTGACGTTGCCGCCCTCGTCCATTCCCTGAAAGCCGGTGATGATCACGACCTTGCCGGCGTCCAGGTCGGCGCGCACCTTTTCGTCGTCGATCGACTCGATGCGGGCCTTGGTGTAGGCGCTGTTGGTCTTGATGGTGACCTGCCAGCCGGCATAGCTCACGGCCTGCATGCCTTCGGCCTGCAGCGCAATGGCCAGCAGCGCGCTGGAGGCCTGCTCGCCGGTGGCGGCCAGCGCATCGAGCTCGCGGCTGTAGGTGTCGTCGGGCCTGGCGGGCGCCAGTTCCTTGGCCAGGCCGAGCAGGCGGTTGGTCTCGCCACTCATGGCACTGGGGACGACCACCATCTGGTGGCCGGCACGCGCCCATTTGGCGACGCGCTTGGCGACATTGCGGATGCGCTCGGTCGAGCCCATCGAGGTGCCGCCGTATTTATGAACGATCAAAGCCATTGCAGGAGGTCAATCAGGGTTTGTTGTGAACATGTTTTTTTGCCCGCCCATGCCCGAAAAAATGCTTCCTTGAAAACCTGGATCCGGGCTCATCGGCAAAGCCTCAAATTATACCCAGCGTGGTTTCCTGCCTGGCTTTTCACCCAGGCGGTGCGTAGTGCAGGCTGTTGCCGAGCCGCAGCACGTGGCCCTGGGCCACCTTGAGGTGGATGCGGTGGCCGCGCGTCGTGCAGGCGGCCAGCTGCAGCTGCAACTGGTCGAGCTGCGCCGCGCTGGGTGTGGCTTCCTGCCGCAGCAGCCAGTGGCGTAGCACGTTGGCCTGGCGCGCCGGCGACAGGGCCTGCAAGGCGCGGATGGCGGGTGGCTCGCCCACGGTGGCCAGATCCTGCGTCGCAACTTCTGTCAGCAACGCCTGCGCCTGTGCCGCATGGCGCGCGCTGCGCGCGAAGGTGGCGCGAAACTGCGGAAATGCCTCGGCCAGCACCGGCAGCAGGCGCGCCCGGATGCGGTTGCGGGTGTAGCGCTCGTCGGCGTTGGTAGGGTCATCCATGAAAGAAACGTCCTGCTCCAGCAGCCACTGACGCAGCGGCGCGGCCGGCGTCTGCAGCAGCGGCCGGCAAAACAGAACGCCGCCGCGCTCGAAGCGCTCGGCCATGGCCGACAGGCCCGGCAGGCCGGCGCCCCGGCTCAGCGCCAGCAGCAGCGTCTCGACCTGGTCGTCGGCATGCTGGCCCAGCAGCACCGCGTGCAGCCCCTGCCCTGCCGCCATCCCGGCCAGCGCCGCATAGCGCGCGCGCCGCGCTGCATCTTCGGGGCTTTCGCCGCTGGCATGGCGGGCATCGACCTGCACGGTATGCAAAGGCACGTCAAACTGCGCGCAGACTGATTCGCAGACGCGCACAAACTCATCAGCAGCAGCCTGCAGCCCGTGATGGATGTGAATGGCATGAACCTGTCCGGGCCAGCGCTGGACAGCGGCCAGCAGCAGGGCCGTGGAATCGGCGCCGCCGCTATAGGCCACGCCGACAGGCAGCTGCAACGCCACCGAGAAAAGGGAATCCAGGCCTCCCAGCGCCGGGTTTTCCGCCAAAGCAGCTCGGAGCGGCGCTGAATGAAGCAGGTTATTTACTGGCGTCGGCTTTGGTGTCGGTGAAGCGTCCATAGCTCTGCAGCCGGTCATAGCGCCGGTCCAGCAGTTCCTTGGTCTTGAGGTCGCTGACCTGCCGGAACGCGTCGTTGAGCGCGCGTTTCAGGAAAGAGGCCATCTGTTTCGGATCGCGGTGTGCGCCGCCGACCGGCTCGTTGACGATCTTGTCGATCACGCCCAGCGCCTTGAGCCGGTGCGCCGTGATGCCCAGCGCCTCGGCGGCGTCCTGCGCCTTGTCCGAGGTTTTCCAGAGGATGGAGGCGCAGCCCTCGGGGCTGATGACCGAGTAGATCGAATACTGCAGCATCACCACCTGGTCGCCCACCGAGATCGCCAGTGCGCCACCCGAGCCGCCCTCGCCGATGATGGTGGTGATGATGGGCACTTCAAGCTGCGCCATTTCAAAGATGTTGCGGCCGATGGCCTCGGACTGGCCGCGCTCCTCGGCCTCGATGCCCGGATAGGCGCCCGGCGTATCGACAAAGGTGAACACCGGCAAGCCGAATTTCTCGGCCAGCTTCATCAGGCGCAGCGCCTTGCGGTAGCCCTCGGGGCGGCTCATGCCGAAATTGCGCAGGCCGCGCTCCTTGGTGTCGCGCCCTTTCTGGTGGCCCAGCACCATGCAGGCCGTGCCGTTGAAGCGCGCCAGTCCGCCGACGATGGACAGGTCGTCGGCAAAATGCCGGTCGCCGTGCAGCTCGACGAAATCGGTGAAGATGGCCTGAATGTAGTCCAGCGTATAGGGGCGCTCGGGGTGGCGGGCGATCTTGGTGATCTGCCAGGGCGTCAGGACGCTGTAGATGTCCTTGGTGAGCTGCTGGCTCTTCTTGGCCAGCTGCTCGATCTCTTCGGAAATATCGACCGCGGACTCGGTCTGCACGTAGCGCAATTCTTCAATTTTTCCTTCAAGCTCCGCAATCGGCTGCTCGAAATCGAGAAATGTCTTTTTTGCCATGGGGTGATCCTCGGACTTTTTACTCTTGGAAAGGGGACGGTGCGGCGCGTGCTTTGGGCCGGGCGTCAGGCGCCAGGCGCGGTTTTCGGGTCCAGCGAGCGCCAAATATACCAAGTCGCCACGCTGCAGTACGGCGCCCAGGCGGCGGCGACCTCGCGCGCGTCGCTGCGGCTGACCGATTCGCCGGAAAAATAATTGCGGCTGATGCCGTTGATCAGCCCCACGTCGTCCAGCGGCAGCACGTTCGGGCGCGTGAGGTAGAACATCAAGAACATCTCGGCCGTCCAGCGGCCGATGCCCCGGATGGCGATCAGCTCGGCAACGATGGCCTCGTCGTCCATGGCCTGCCAGTCCTGCACATGCACGCGGCCCGCGTCAAAGTGCAGCGACAGGTCAACAAGGTATTCGACCTTGCGCGCGCTCAGGCCGGCTGCGCGCATGTCGTCCACCTTCAGGCGCAGCACATAGGCCGGCGTCATGGCCGGCGTCAGCGCGGCAAAGCGGTGCCAGACGGTCTGCGCGGCCTTGACCGAGATCTGCTGGCCGACGATGCTGCGCGCCAGCGTGCTGAAGGCGTCGCCGCGCGACTGCAGGCAGGTGTGGCCGTACTGCGGGATCAGCCGCTTCATGACCCGGTCTTTCTTGACCAGGTGGCGGCAGGCTTCGGCCCAGTACGGCGGCACGACGATGGCCGGCGCCAGGGCGCCGTCCTGCGCAGTCAGGGTGAGGGGCGCGGGACTGGCAGGGCTGGCAGGGTCGGCGGGCGCTATCTTATTCATAGCCAAAAGTGCAGGCGTAGCAAGGGCAGACGGGCAAAAAGGCTTGAAAACCCTTCATGCCTGCACCTCCCAGGTCGTGCCCTGGGCCGTGTCCTTGAGCACGATGCCCCGGGCCAGCAGTTCGGCGCGGATGCGGTCGGCCGCCGCGAAGTCCCGGGACGCCTTGGCGGCGGCGCGCTGCGCGATCAGTGCCTGGATGGCCGCCTCGTCCATGCCGGCGCCGGCCTGCAGGTAAGCGGACGGCTCGGCCTGCAGCAGGCCCAGGCAGGCGCCCAGCACCTTGAGCAGCCCCGCCAGCGCGGCCGAACGCGTGCGGTTGACCTCGCCGGCCAGATCGAACAAAACGGCCACCGCCTCGGGCGTGCCGAAGTCCTCGTCCATCGCCGCCTTGAAGCGGGCGGCGAACGGGTCGGCCCAGTCTATTTCGACTGCCTCCGGCGTTACCAGCGCCAGCGCCGTGTACAGGCGCCGGAGCGCATTGCGCGCGTCGTCCAGGTGCGCGTCGCTGTAGTTCAGCGCGCTGCGGTAGTGGGCGCGGATGATGAAAAAGCGCACCGTCTCGGCGTCGTATTGGGCCAGCACCTCGCGGATGGTGAAGAAGTTGCCCAGCGACTTGCTCATCTTCTCGTTGTCCACGCGCACGAAGCCGTTGTGGACCCAAAAGCGCGCCAGCGGCTGGCCGTTGGCGCCTTCGCTCTGGGCGATCTCGTTTTCGTGGTGCGGAAACTGCAGGTCGGCGCCGCCGCCGTGGATGTCGAAGGTCTCGCCCAGCGTCTGGCAGCTCATGGCCGAGCATTCGATGTGCCAGCCCGGCCGGCCCTTGCCGTAGTCGTGGCCCAGGGCAGCGCTGTCCCATTTGGCGTCCTCGGGTTCGCTTTCCTTGGCCGACTTCCACAGCACGAAGTCCAGCGGGTCATCCTTGCCTTCGAGCACGGCCACGCGCTCGCCGGCGCGCAACTCGTCGAGCGACTTGCCCGAGAGCTTGCCGTAGCCGGGAAACTTGCGCACGGCGTAGTTCATGTCGCCGCCCGAGCCCCGGTAGGCCAGCCCTTTTTCTTCGAGCTTGCCGATCATCGCCAGCATCTGCGGCACGTACTCGGTGGCGCGCGGCTCGATCGTCGGCGGCTCGATGCCGAGCGCGCCGATGTCCTGGTGCATGGCGGCGATCATCTCGTCGGTCAGCGCGCGGATGGTGATGCCGCGCTCGACGGCACGCTTGATGATCTTGTCGTCGATGTCGGTGATGTTGCGCACATAGGTGACCGCAAAGCCGCTGACCTTGAGCCAGCGCTGCACCACGTCAAAGGCCATCATCATGCGCGCGTGGCCGATGTGGCACAGGTCATAAATCGTCATGCCGCAGACATACATGCGGACCTGGCCGGGGACGAGAGGGGAAAAATCTTCTACGGCACGCGACAGCGTGTTGTGGATGCGAAGGCTCATGGGAAAAGTGGTCTGGGTGCGTGGCCTGACGGGAAGCGGTCAGAGAAAAATGGAAGGAGCCGGCATGGGGCTTGGCGCGCGTCACCGGCGGCGCCGACCCCTGGGGCGAAGGCAGGATTCGTGAGGTAAAACCGGGCAAAGGCGGCAGGAAAAGGTGGCTGACTATACCCCCTCGGCTAGAATTCAGCAGTATATCGAGCCGGTACAGGCGCGTGCGGCAAGGCCTGAACTGCCCCCGTCGGGACCGGCTTTTCTGGCCTTTTGCTTTTCCCTGCCGCCCGGCGCGGCCTCATGCCCCCTTCAAGAAAACAGCGAGAGTCCCCTATGCCCACGCCAGCCTTTTTTTCACGCAAGTCCCGCGCGCTGCTGGCCGGCGTGCTGCTGACCCTGCTGGCTGCAACGGCGGCGCAGGCCGACGAGTACAGCGAAGTCAACCGGCTCATCGGCGCCCGGCAGTTCTCGCAGGCGCTGGCCGGCGCCGACAAGTACCTCGCCGCCAAGCCGCGCGATCCGCAGATGCGCTTCTTGAAGGGCGTGATCCAGAGCGAGACCGAGCAGACGGCCCAGGCCATCGACACCTTCAGCCAGATCACCACCGACTACCCCGAGCTGCCCGAGCCCTACAACAACCTGGCCGTGCTTTACGCCGGCCAGGGCCAGTTCGACAAAGCGCGCGAAACGCTGGAGATGGCCGTGCGCCTGAATCCACGCTACGCCACCGCCCACGAGAACCTGGGCGATATCCATGCCCGCCTGGCCAGCCAGTCCTACAGCCGGGCGCTGCAGCTCGGCGGGGCCAGCGCCAGCCTGATGCCCAAGCTGGCGCTGATCAACCAGCTGCTGGCGCCCGCCGCCAAGGCCGCCGCGCCGGCCAAGGCGCCCTGAGCGCGGCCTGAGAGCCCGCCCCTTCCCCGAACTTTTTGCAAAGGCCCCATCTCCATGCCATTTACCCGCCGCACCCTCACCCGCCGCGCCGCCGGCGCGCTGCTGGCCGCCCTCGCCTTGAGCGCCGCAGCAGCCATGGCCGCCACGCCGGCCAGCCCGGCCGCGCCCAAGGTCAGGTTCGCCACCAGCGAAGGCGACTTCGTGGTCGAGGTCTATCCCGACAAGGCGCCCAAGACGGTCGAGAACTTTCTGCAGTACGTCAAGGACAAGCACTACAACGGCACGATCTTTCACCGCGTGATCGACAACTTCATGGTTCAGGGCGGCGGCTACGACAGCAGCTACGCCGAGAAGAAGACGCGAGCGCCCGTGGTGCACGAAGGCCGCGAGGCGCTGGCCAAGGGCGGCCCGAAGAACGAGCCCGGCACGCTGGCCATGGCCCGCACCAACGACCCCAATTCGGCCACGGCGCAGTTCTTCATCAACGTGAAAGACAATGATTTCCTCAACCCGAGCATGCAGGCCCCCGGCTACACCGTGTTCGGCAAGGTCGTCAGCGGCATGGACGTGGTCAACAAGATCAAGTCCGTCCCCACTGGCAGCGGCGGGCCTTTCGCCACGGACGTTCCCAAGACGCCCGTCGTGATCAAATCCGCAACCCTCGTCAACTAAACCCCTCAAAGGATTTTCATGAGCAACCCAAAAGTCGAACTGCACATCGCCAAGTACGGCGTCATCACGCTCGAACTCGACGCTGAAAAGGCGCCCGTCAGCACCGCCAACTTCTTGAGCTACGTGAACAAGGGCCACTACAACAACACCGTGTTCCACCGCGTGATTCCCGGCTTCATGGTGCAGGGCGGCGGTTTTGAAGTGGGCATGAAGCAAAAACCCACCGACGGCGAAATCCAGAACGAAGCGACCAACGGCCTGAAAAACGACAACTACACCGTCGCCATGGCACGCACCAACGCGCCGCACTCGGCCAGCTCGCAGTTCTTCATCAACGTGGCCAACAACGGCTTTCTGAACCACACCGGCCAGAACGCCTCGGGCTGGGGCTACGCCGTGTTCGGCAAGGTCGTCTCGGGCACCGACGTGGTGGACAAGATCAAGGCCGTCAAGACCGGCCGCAAGGGCTTTCACGACGACGTGCCGCTCGAAGACGTGGTGATCGAAAAAGCCGTCGCGCTGGCCTGAATTCATTAGGGACTGAGCTTGCCTGAGTCCTGGGTGAAAACCGCATCGACCGTGCCCCCGATGGCCGAGCTTGCAGCTTGGCCGTCGTGGCGCACGGTCGATTTCATTTCCGACCTGCACTTGAGCGCCGACGAGCCGGCGACCTTCGCGGTGTTTCAGCACTACCTGCAGCACACGCCCGCCGACGCCGTGTTCATGCTCGGTGACCTGTTCGAGGTCTGGGTGGGCGACGATGCCGTCAGTCCCGACTTTCTGGCCCGCCCCGACGCCAGCTTTGAAAACGCTTGCGCTTGCGTGCTTGCTGAAGCCGGCAGCCGGCTGGCGCTGTTCTTCATGCACGGCAACCGCGACTTCCTGGTTGGACGCGACTTCATGCAGCGCTGCGGCGCCACGCTGCTGGCCGACCCGACGGTGCTTGGCTTTGCCGGCCAGCGCTGGCTGCTCTCGCACGGCGACGCGCTGTGCCTGGGCGACACGGACTACCTGCAGTTTCGCCAATGGGTGCGCAGCCCACAGTGGCAGCAAGATTTTCTGGCCCGGCCGCTGGCCGAACGTTTGGGCCTGGCCCGCGAGATGCGCCGGCAAAGCGAAGCGCGCAAGCGCTCGGGCGCGGACTACGCCGACGTGGACGCCGCCGCTGCCCGCCAGTGGCTGCAGGCCGCAGGCGCCCGCACGCTGATCCACGGCCACACGCACAAGCCGGCCGTTCACAATCTGGGCGACGGCCTGCGGCGCGTGGTGCTGAGCGACTGGGACGCGCAGGCCAGCGCGCCGCGCGCCGATGTGCTGCGCCTGAGCGCCGACGGCCTGCAGCGCATCGCCCTCTTCCCGTTGCCGTTGCCGTTTCCGTTCCCGTTTCCGGCCTGAGCCGGCGGCCATGCTCGACTGGCTCAAAAACCTGCCGGAACGGCTCGGCCTGCCCGGCGCGCGGCCCAAGGCCATTCCCGAAGCGCTGTGGCAGCGCACGCTGGCGCGCTACCCGTTCCTGGCCCGCCTGCCCGCCGCAGAGCAGCAAACGCTGCGCGCGCTGGTCGGGCGCTTTTTGCAGCGCAAGGAATTCACCGGCGCGCACGACTTGGCGGTGACCGACGAGATGGCCGTGGCCATCGCCGCGCAGGCCTGCCTGCCGGTGCTGCGCCTGGGCCTGAACTGGTACGACGACTTCACCGGGATCGTCGTGCACCCGGGCGCCATGCTGGCGCGTCGCAACACCACCGACAGCGCCGGCGTGGTGCACCAGTACAAGGAAGCGCTGCTGGGCGAGGCCATGCAGGGCGGACCGGTCACGCTGAGCTGGCAGGACGTGGCGGCGGCCGGCGAGCTGGCCGGGCGCGGCCACAACGTGGTGATCCACGAGTTCATCCACAAGATCGACATGCGCGACGGCGCCGCCGACGGCTGCCCGCCGCTGCCGTCGCGCGCCGCGCGCGCCCGCTGGCAGGGCACGATGCAGCCGGCCTACGACGACTTTTGCGAGCAGGTCGCCATGGCCGAGCGCTTTGGCGCCGCGCCGCCGTGGCTGGACGCCTACGGCGCCAGCGCGCCGGCCGAATTTTTTGCCGTGGCCTGCGAAGCGTATTTCGTCAACCGCGAACGCTTCACCGAAGACTTTGCGCCGCTGACCGCGCTGTTCGACGACTTTTTCAAGCTGAACAAGGCTTTTGCGCAGGCGCCGCCTGCGTGAGTAGCTATAGATTCAATAGCATCAAACCACGCCCATGAACAGCTTTCGTCAGCTTTTTGGGCGCTTTCTGGCCTCACGCCACACCCGGCACCTGTTTGGCCGCAGGGTGATTCTGGAATCGCTGTCGCAGGAAAACCGCGTGGCGGCCATGCCCGCCGCCTTGTCGCGCCGTCTGGAGCAACAGGCGCGCAACCCGCTGGACAGCGTGCTGGCGCAACTGGGCAGCCGCCAGGAGGGCCTGAGCAATGCCCAGGCCGCAGCCATTCGGCGCCGGGTCGGCCCCAACGAGGTCGAGCACGAAAAGCCGATGCCCTGGTGGCGCCACCTGTGGCTGAGCTACAAGAATCCGTTCAACCTGTTGCTGACCGCGCTGGCCGCGCTGTCCTACCTGACCGAGGATCTGCGCGCCTCGGTCGTGATCGGCAGCATGGTGCTGCTGTCCACGCTGATCCGCTTTGTGCAGGAACGCCGCTCCAGCCAGGCCGCGCTGGCCCTGAAGCGGCTGGTCGGCAACAAGGCGGACGTGATCCGGCGCGGCAGGGCCGCCAGCGCGTCCGGCGCACCCGGCACCACGGCCGGCGGGCAGCCAGGCCGGCAGGTCGAGCTGCCCATCGAGCAGCTGGTGCCGGGCGACATCGTGGTGCTGTCGGCCGGCGACATGATCCCCGCCGATGGCCGCGTCATGCAGGCCACGGAGCTGTTCGTCAACCAGTCGGCCATGACCGGCGAGTCGCTGCCGGTCGAGAAGTTTGCACAGGCCGATGCGCCGGGCCAGAGCCCGCTGGACATGCGCAACCTGCTGTTCACCGGCACCAACGTGGTGTCGGGCTCGGCCACCATGGTCGTGCTGGCCACGGGCGGCAACACCTGCTTTGGCGCCCTGGCCGCCCATGCCACGGCCGCCGCGCCCGCAGCCAGCGCCTTTCAGGCCGGCGTCAACCAGGTCAGCTGGCTGCTGATCCGTTTTGCCATGGTGATGGTGCCGGTGGTCTTCGTGGTCAACGGCCTGACCAAGGGCGACTGGCCGCAGGCCTTTTTGTTCGCGCTGTCGGTGGCGGTCGGGCTGACGCCGGAGATGCTGCCGATGATCGTCACGTCCACGCTGGCCAAGGGCGCGGTGCTGCTGTCGCGCAAGAAAGTCATCGTCAAGCGGCTCGACGCCATCCAGAACTTCGGCGCCATGGACGTGCTGTGCACCGACAAGACCGGCACGCTGACGCAGGACAAGATTGCCCTGGCGCGCCATACCGACGTGTCGGGCCGCGAATCGCAGGAAGTGCTGGGCTTTGCCTACCTCAACAGCCACTACCAGACCGGCCTGAAAAACCTGCTCGACCGCGCCGTGCTGGCGCATGCCGAGGTGCCGCTGGCGCTGCGGCTGGCCGAAAACTACAGCAAGATCGACGAGATTCCGTTTGACTTCCAGCGCCGGCGCATGTCGGTCGTGGTGTCCGAGCGCGGCCATCATCACGAGCTGATCTGCAAGGGCGCCGTGGAGGAAATCCTGGCCGTCTGCACGCAGGTGCGCGACGGCGACGCCTGCCTGGCGCTGGACGCGGCCATGCTCGAACAGGTGCACCGCGTCACGCGCAAGCTCAACCAGGAGGGGCTGCGGGTGGTGGCGGTGGCGATGAAGGAAATGCCGCCCAGCCAGACGGCGTATTCGGTGGCCGACGAGTCGGCCCTGACGCTGGTGGGCTACATCGCCTTTCTGGACCCGCCCAAGGAATCGACCGCGCCGGCGCTCCAGGCGCTGGCCCTGCAGGGCATCGGCGTGAAAGTGCTGACCGGCGACAGCGAACTGGTCACGGCCGAGGTCTGCCGCCAGGTCGGCCTGGCGGTGCGGGGCACGCTGCTGGGGCCGCAGATCGACGCCATGGACGATGCGGCGCTGGCCCAGGCCGTGGAGCGCCACACCATTTTCGCCAAGCTCTCGCCGCTGAACAAGGAGCGCATCGTGCGCAGCCTGCGCGGCAACGGCCACGTCGTCGGCTTCATGGGCGACGGCATCAACGACGCGCCGGCGCTGCGCGCGGCCGACATCGGCATTTCGGTCGATACCGCCGTGGACATTGCCAAGGAAGCGGCCGACATCATCCTGCTCGAACGCAGCCTTATGGTGCTCCAGCAAGGCGTGGCCGAGGGCCGCAAGACCTTTTGCAACATGCTCAAATACATCCGCATGACGGCCAGCTCGAACTTCGGCAACGTGCTGTCGGTGCTGGTGGCCAGCGTGTTCCTGCCGTTTTTGCCCATGCTGCCGCTGCAGCTGCTGGTGCAGAACCTGCTCTACGACCTGTCGCAAAGCGCCATTCCCTTCGACAACGTCGATGCCGAGCTGGTCAGCAAGCCGCTTGCCTGGAACCCGGGCGACATCGGCCGCTTCATGGTGTATTTCGGCCCGGTCAGCTCGGTGCTGGACATTGCCACCTTCGCCCTGATGTGGTTCGTGTTCAAGGCCGACAGCCTCGCATTGCAAAACCTGTTCCAGTCGGGCTGGTTCGTGGTCGGCCTGCTCACGCAGACCCTGATCATTCACATGATCCGCACGCCCAAGACGCCCTTCATCGAAAGCCGCGCCGCCTGGCCCCTCACGGCGATGACGCTGCTGATCATGGCGGCCGGCGTTTTTCTGCCCATGGGCCCGCTGGCCGGCTACTTCAAGCTGCAGGCGCTGCCCCTGCCCTACTTTGGCTGGCTGGCCGCCATCTTGCTGGTCTATGCGCTGCTGACCACGCAGATGAAGCGCCACTACCTGCGGCGCTTTGGCTGGTGATGGTCCCTGGCCTGGCGCCTGGTGCCGGCCCCGCGGGACGGCTCGAACGGCTCGGTTAATGCTTTCTTAATCTGGCCTGGCTACGCTGGATTTCTCTGCCGCTGCGCGGGCCCTCGCGGGGCGCATGCGCGGCGGACCTTGAAAACCCCCTTTGACAGGAGCCACCGCCCATGCAACCGAACGCCTCCACCCTCAGCCGCGCCAGCGGCAACTACACGCCGCTGGCGATCCTGCTGCACTGGACGCTGGCCGTGCTGATCATCGGCATGGTCGGCCTGGGCTGGTACATGATGGACATCGAGGACGACCCCGGCAGCGCCTGGTATTTCAACCTGCACAAGTCCATCGGCCTGGTGATTGCCGCGCTGGTGCTGCTGCGCCTGCTCTGGCGGCTCGGGCATCGCCCGCCCGCGCTGCCCGCCAGCCTGCCGCCCTGGCAGGCCGCTGCCTCCAGGGCGATTCACTGGCTGCTGTACGGCGCCATGGTGGCGATGCCGCTGTTTGGCATCATCGGCGCGCTGCTGAGCAAGAAAGGCATCGAGTTTTTCGGCACGCCCCTGCCCCGGGTGTTTGAACCCAACCACGACCTGGCGGAGGTTTTTTTCGATGCCCACGGCGTGACCACCTGGATTCTGCTCGCGCTGGTGGCGCTGCACGTGCTGGCCGGGCTCAAGCACCTGCTGATCGACAAGGACGGCGTGTTCCAGCGCATGTGGTTTGCCCGCTAGGCCCGCGCGGCCTAGCGGTAATACGCCTGGACTGGTCCCTTGAGCTTGATCAGCAGCGGGTAGCCCTTGCGGTCCAGCGACTTGCCCGCCGGCACCTTCACCCAGCCTTCGCTGATGCAGTATTCATAGACATCGAGCCGCTCCTTGTCCTTGAAGCGGATGCACACCTCGTGCTCGAACACGGCGGCGTCGTGGTGCGGGCTGCGCGGGTCGATGGACAGGTGGTCGGGCAGCACGGGGCGCTGCGGTGCCGGCACGCCGGCGGGGGCATCGGGGACTGAAGAGGTATCGTTCATGAGAAAAACTTTGAAGTGAAGGAAATCGGCCGCCATTTTCCCCGAGCTTTCACGCGCTTTTGCGGACCAGCCCCGGCGGCCGGTGCCATGATGTGGACTTTTCCACCTCCTTTCGCAAAGACAAGCCCCATGCCTATGAACGCCTTGCGCCGCCTGTCGCTGTTGCTGACCGTGCTGGCGGGCATCGCCGCGCAGGCGCGCGCCGATGAAGTCCCGGTCGCCGTCGCCGCCAACTTCACCGCGCCGATGCAGCAAATTGCCGCCGGCTTTGAAAAGGCCACCGGCCACAAGGTCGTCGCCGCCTACGGCGCGACCGGCAAGTTCTACGCCCAGATCAGGAACGGCGCGCCCTTTGAAGTGCTGCTGGCCGCCGACGATGAAACCCCAGCCCGGCTGACGGCGGAAAAAGCCGCCGTGGCGGGCAGCCGCTTCACCTACGCCATCGGCAAGCTGGTGCTCTGGTCGGCCAAACCCGCCGTGGTCGATGCCCAGGGCGACGTGCTGAAAAACGGCACCTTCGACCACATCGCGCTGGCCAATCCCAAGCTGGCGCCCTACGGCGCGGCCGCCGTGCAGGCCATGAAGGCGCTGGGCGTGCATGAGGCGCTGCAGCCCAGGTTCGTCATGGCCGAGAACATCACGCAGGCGCACCAGTTCGTCAGCAGCGGCAACGCGCTGCTCGGCTTTGTCGCGCTGTCGCAGGTCTTGAGGGACGGCCGGATCGAAGGCTCGGCCTGGATGGTGCCGGCCGCGCTGTACCCGCCGATTCGCCAGGACGCCGTCCTCCTGGACAAGGGCAAGGACAAGCCGGCCGCCCAAGCGCTGATGCGCTACCTCCAAAGCGAGCAGGCCCGCGCCATCATCCAGTCGTTCGGCTACGGCCTGTAGCGCGCCCATGCACGCGTCCGACCTGGCCGCCATTGCGCTGACGGTGAAACTTGCCGCCGTCACCACGGCGCTGCTGCTGCTCATCGGCACGCCGCTGGCCTGGTGGCTGGCGCGCTCGCGCTCGCGCCTGAAAAGCGTGGTCGGCGCCCTCGTCACACTGCCGCTGGTGCTGCCGCCGGCGGTCATCGGCTTTTACCTGCTGGTGCTGCTCGGCCCCGACGGGCCGGGCGGGCGGCTCACGCAGGCGCTCGGGCTGGGGCTGCTGCCCTTCACCTTTGCCGGGCTGGTGGTGGCCTCGGTGATCTATTCCATGCCGTTCGTCGTGCAGCCGTTGCAGCAGGCCTTTGCCGCCATCGGCGCGCAGCCGCTGGAGGCCGCCGCCACGCTGCGCGCCTCGCCGCGCGACGCGTTTTTCAGCGTGGCGCTGCCGCTGGCGCGGCCCGGCTTCGTCACCGCCGCCGTGCTCGGCTTTGCGCACACGGTGGGCGAATTCGGCGTGGTGCTGATGATCGGCGGCAACATTCCGGGCAAGACCCAGGTGCTGTCCATGGCCATCTACAACCATGTCGAGGCCATGGAGTACGCCAGCGCGCACTGGCTGGCCGGCGGCATGCTGTGCTTTTCCTTTGCCGTGCTGCTGGCGCTCTACAGCCGGGGCTGGAGCCGCTGATGCCGCTTCAAGCCATCGAGGCCCGGTTCGAGCTGGCCCATCCCGGCTTTTGCCTGAACGTCGATCTGCGGCTGCCCGGCCACGGCGTGACCGCGCTTTTCGGCCCGTCGGGCTGCGGCAAGACGACGCTGCTGCGCTGCATCGCCGGGCTGAACCGCGCGCCCGGGGGCCGGCTCGTCGTCAACGGCGACACCTGGCAGGACGGCGCCCGCTTCCTGCCCGTGCACCAGCGCCCTCTGGGCTATGTGTTCCAGGAGGCCGGTCTCTTTGCGCACCTGTCGGTGCGGCGCAACCTGCAATACGGCCAGTCGCGCATCGCGCTGGCCGAGCGGCGCGTCGCGTTCGACCGCGCCATCGCGCTGCTGGGCATTGCGCACCTGCTGGAGCGCCAGCCCGCCGGCCTCTCGGGCGGCGAGCGCCAGCGCGTGGCCATCGCGCGCGCGCTGCTGACCAGCCCGCGCCTGTTGCTGATGGACGAGCCGCTGGCCGCGCTGGACGTGGCGCGCAAGAACGAATTCATGCCCTACCTGGAGCGGCTGCACGCCGAGCTGGACATTCCGGTGCTCTACGTGACGCACGCGCCCGACGAGGTGGCCCGGCTGGCCGACCACATCGTCGTCATGCAGGAAGGGCGCGCGCTGGCCTCGGGGCCGCTGCTGGAAACGCTGGCGCGCCTGGACCTGCCGATCCGCCTGGGCGAGGATGCCGGCGTGGTGCTCGATGCGCGCGTGGCCGAGCGCGACAGCGCCTGGCACCTGGCGCGGGTCGAGTTTGCCGGCGGCAGCCTGTGGGTGCGCGACGGCGGCCAGCCCGTCGGCGCCCTGGTGCGCGTGCGCATCCTGGCGCGCGACGTGAGCATCGCGCTGGCGCCGGCCATCGGCACCAGCATCCAGAACAGCCTGTGCGCCACCGTTGGCGAACTGGCCGATGACAGCCACCCGGCGCTGTCGCTGGTGAAACTGGCCGTCGGCGCGTCGCCGCTGCTGGCGCGCATCACCCGCCGCTCGGCCGCCGGGCTGCGCCTGGCGCCGGGCCAGCCGGTCTGGGCGCAGATCAAGGCCGTGGCGCTGATCGGCTAGGCCGGGCGCCAACCGTTGTGAGGTTGTTCAGGCGCTGGCCGGCCGGGTCCGCCCGCCGCCGGCACAGCCCGCCCCCGCTGCCAGCCTGATCGCCCGATTCAAGCCAAACAGGCCGCTGGTGCAGGCGGCGCCTGCGCATTCAGCTATTCATTTGATAGCAGTTTGCGCGCTGGCGCGTTGCAGGTTCAGCGCCAGCAGCCGCTGCAGGATGTCGTCCGGCAGTTCGGCGCGGTAGTCGCTCCAGCCGTAGGCGGCGGCCACGGCGGCGTCCAGCGCCTGGTGCGCCGCTGCCAGCCAGGCCGGGCGCTGGTTGTACAGCCGCGTCAGCGTGCGCTCGGCCAGTTCCTGTTCATGGCCGTTCCTGGGCACGATGCGGTCGGGATACGGGCTTTTGCGCAGGCCCAGCGGCACGACTTCGGGCAGGCGCTGCGTCCATTCGGGCGGATGGAGCCAGGCCTCGCGCAGCGCGTTCAGCCGCCGGGCGGCGACGGCGATGCGAATGGCATGCTCGCGGATTGCTATGCTTTTCATAGCTTCCAGCACAGACTCTGCCTGCGCTGTGGGCCTTTTTGATGCCTTTTCCCGGCTGCGTTCGGCGCCAACTTGCGCCCCAGGCCCAGCCCCGGCGCACAGCCCGGCCGGAATCAGCGCCCCGCCCTCGACCTCCTCGGTCTGCTGGTGCGCCGTGTCGGCGGGCGTCAGGCCCTCGGGGAAGGGGAAAGGCTCGACGCAGCGGCTGGTTGTGTAAACGGGTCGGTCTTCAAGAGAGCTGCGCGTAGCCGGTGAACTGGGTGTGGCTGCGGATGCTCAGGCGGTCGCAGACCACCAGGATGAGCGGGTTGCTCAGCACCAGGCTGGCGTTGCGGCGTTGGCGTGCCGGAGAAGAAAACGGCCGGGCGGCAAAGAAAAACCCGACACCCGCGCCTTCAAGGGGCGCCCGGTGCCGGGTCTTCGGGCGGGCCGGGCGGCCAGCAGGCGTTGCGCGCCCGCTGGCCGCCCGGGACGGGTCCGCTTCAGCGCTTGAGCAGGGCCTTGAGCGCGTTTTGCAGGCGCCGGGCGTTGCCCGCGTCAAACTCGGCGGCCAGCACCTTGGCGGTGTCCTCGCCCCAGGTCTCGGCCGGCGCGGGTGCGTTGCGGCGCGTCAGCAGCTGCAGCTGCAGCATGCGCCGGGCGCTCAGGTGCTCGGCGGGCGTGGGCAGTTCGGCGGCCATTTCCAGGCGCAAGAGCGCTTCGGACGCGTCCTTTTGCGCCGGCGCGCTCAGGGCTTTGACCCAGCTGCCGCGCACGGCGGGCGCGACCTGCTTGCCCAGCTCCTGCGCGGCGGGCAGCTGCTCGGGGTCGCGCTTTTCCCAGGCGGTGAGCACATGCGTCAGCACTTCGCCGTGGGCCTGGATGGCGAGCTTTTTCAGCGCTTGGTTGGCCGCGTCGAAGGCTTCGCGCTGGGCGCGGAAGGCGGCGTCGCCCAGACGCGGGCCGCGCTCTTCAAAAGCGCCGCGCTCGCTGCGCTCGGGACGGCCTTCGCGCTCGGGGCGGTAGGGCTCGAACTTGTTGTCGGTGCTCTGGCGCGCGCCGCCGGGCTTGCCGCCGGTGCGCGAATCCTTGCGGTCGCCGAACTTGCCGCCACGGCCGGCAGCGCCAGCGGGCTCGGCCCGGCGCGCGCCGGGACGGTCGTCGCCGCGCATGGCAATGACGGGCTTGGGCGCGGGCTTGGCCGGCGCGGCAGGCTCCGCCGGCACCGTGGCGGGCTCGGACGATTCGGCAAAGCCGGCTTCGGCGGCCTGGGCAGTGATGTTGCCGTCGGCATCGACAGGCGCATCTGCTACGCTTTCTGTAGCACTCTGTGCAGTCGCATCCTGCGCTGCGGACTGATTGGCCTCGGAAACCGGCACTGCCCGCGCGGCATCGTCGGCGGTCTTGGCGTCGGCGGCGGCCTGCACCTGGCCGCGCACGGCGGCTTCCAGCGCCTTGGCGGCGGCGTGGATTTTTTGCGCGTCGCCGCTGGCGGTGGCGGCCTCGACGGCCTTGGCGGCTTCGAGCACGTAGCGGTCGTGCTCGCCCAGGGCGGCGGCGGCTTTCTCGCGCTCGACGGTCTTGCGCTGGAAGGCGTCGTCAATGGGCTTTCGGAAAGCGTCCCAGAGCTTTTGCTCCTGCTTGCGCTCGATCGGCACGCTTTGCGCCTCATGCTGCCAGCGCTGCTGCAGCGACTTGACGGCATCGATGCGCAGCTGCGGCTCGGCGCCCAGCACCTGCGCCTCTTCGATCATGGCGCGGCGCCGTGCCAGGCTGGCCTGGCGCGCGGCGGTCAGGGCGGCATCGGCCTTGTCCATCGCGGCCTTCCAGACCGGCTGGATTTCGGCAAAGGCCTTTTCGCCCAGGTGGCCGGCTTCGCGCCACTTCTCGACAAAGCCGTTCAGGCTGCGGATGTGGTGTTTCCAGTCGGTGTTGCCCTGGTGGGCGTCGGCCCAGGCCAGCACCTCGTCGATCAGCGCCTGGCGCTGGGCCTTGTTGGCCTCGGCCTGCTCCTTGACCTTTTCCAGCCAGGCCTCGACGACCTTGTGCGCCTCGTTGCAGGCGTCGTCAAAGCGCTTCCACAGCGCATGGTTGGGCGTGCCGCCCTGGTCGCTGGTCTTCCACTGCTCGCGCATGTGGCGCAGCGCATCCTGCTGCTTGCGCCCGCCCAGCGGCTTGGCCACCAGCGCCTCGGCCTTGGTCACCAGCTCCTCGCGGATCTGGTCGGCGCGCCAGCGCTGCCAGCCTTCGAGCTCGCCGGCGGCGGTCAGCGCGGCATGCGCGGCGGCTTCGAGCTTGCTGTCGATGTTGCGGATGTTGTCTTTCAGCGCCTGGCGCAGGTCGGCGGCGACCTTGGGCGTCGATTTGCCGTGGCCCTGGGCCACTTCGGCCTCCAGCCGGGCCAGCGCTTCCTGCACGGCGGCAGCCGACTTGGCGCGCAGCTCGTTCAGCGCGCCGGGCTCCATCTTGGTCTTGGGCGGGCGGGCGCCCTGGCCGGCTTCCGCAGGCTGGCCTTCGGCCTTGGCGGCGGGCAGGCCGCGCCCGGCGCGCAGCTCGTCGGCCCACACGGGCACGGCCGGCAGCGGCGCAGTCGCATCTTCAGCGGCCTTGACGGCCAGCGCCAGCGCGCCCTGAAAGGCTTCCCAGACGGCCAGCAGCTGGCCGCGCGAGGCGTCCAGCAGCGGCGGGAACTTGCCATCGACGCTGGCCCAGTTGGCATCCTGCGTGAGCTCGTCGGCCTGCGCCTGCCAGTGCGCCACGTCGGCGCTGAGCGTCTCGAGCACGGCCTGGGCGTCGCGCCAGGGCTTGATCGACAGCACCTCGATGCGCTGGGCGATCAGCACCGCCGCCTCGCGCTGCACCTGGGTGCGGTGCTGCAGGTCTTCAATCGTCTTGACGCGCTCGGCCAGCTGCGTTTTCATGCCGGCCAGCGGCTCCTTCGAGAGCGGCGCGCCGGCCTTGGCCGCGTCGCGCTGCCAGGCCAGGGCGTCGGCCAGGTTCAGCTTGGGCAGCGCCAGCAGCGCGCGGGCTTTTTCGGCCCATTCGGCGGCGACGATTTCCTGGCCCTTGCTGCGCTTGACTTCGTCGAGCTTTTCCTTGAGCGGCTTGGCCGCGCCCTTGTCGCGGTTGGCCAGGTCCTTGTAGACATCGGCCATCTGCTCGGGCGTGGGGTTGGTGGCCAGCCACTGGCGGATGCGCGAAGCCCGCTCGCCCGAGGTGGAGGCGGAAAAGGCGCCGCCCGTCAGGCTGTCCAGCGGATGGGCTTCAGCGCTTTTGGCCGGGCTGGATTTTGCGGCAGGGGCACTGCCGGAAGTGGTTTCGGCTTTGGAGGATTTGGACAAGAAAGAGCGCAACATATGAACAATCGTTTTGAAAAAAAGCAGCCTGAGACAGTTTCCGCACGAGGCCGGGTTGAATGCCCGGCCGGCGTGCCTGCCGGCACTTGCAAGGCAGCCAGGGCGCGCGAGGCGCGGGAAAATCTGTCAGCGAAGAAATTCGGGTCATGGCTCGCAAGGCCTGAGTCCCAGAGCTTTATCAATTAAAGCAATCCGTTTATTTTCGCTGTTTTTAGGGCATTGCCAAATTAAGTTCCGCATGCGGCGTCCATTTGGCCTCGGGCGGCACGGCTTTGGCCGCGCCCAGGAACAGCCGGGCGGGCGGCAAATCACGGGAAAGCAGGTATTGCCTGACGACCGAGGCACGCTTGAGCGCCAGATCGTGCAGCTCCTGGCCGCCGGCCGCAATGCCGGCCAGCAGCAGCTTTTCCATCTCGGGCACCGGCTGGTCCTTGACCAGGCCGACCAGGTTGCGCGGCTTGGGCAGATCGCTTTTGCGGTACACCGCCTTGAGCAGCGCCGGGTACTCGTCGGGACTGACGCGCACCTCCAGGGCGGCAGGCCCTAGCGGCGCGGCGGGCGCCCCGGGCGCTGGCGGCGCGCCGTCCCTGGCCAGCTGGCGGCGCTTTTCGGCGCGCACCTGCTCGGCCAGCTGCTCGCGCTGGAACGCATCGCGCTCGGCCTCCAGGCTGCTGGCGCCGGTCACGGTGAGCTGCAGCGCCGGACGCTCGGCCAGCGCCTTGGCCACCTTGTCCAGGCCGGCACGCGCCTCGGGCGAGAGCTGCGCGCTGCCCGGCGCGAAGGCCACCTGCGCCAGCTCGTCGCCGCCGCCCAGCGCATGGGCCAGCAGGCTGAACGGCGCGGTGATGGCCTTGACGATCACGTTCAGGATCACCTTGACGATCACCGGCCCGAGGCTGAACTGCGGATCATTGAGCGAGCCGCTGATGGGCAGGTTCAAATCGATCACGCCGTTGCGGTCGGCCAGCAGCGCCACGGCCAGCTTGACCGGCAGGCTGGCCGTGGCGCCGGGCACTTTGTCGCCAAAGCTGAGCTGGTTGAGCACCAGCTTGTTGCTGGCCGTGAGCCGTCCGTCGGGCAGCACGACGTAGTTCACATCGACGCTCATCTTGCCGCGCTCGATGCCGTAGCCCGCGTACTTGATGGCGTAGGGCGAGAGCGGCGGCAGCTCCAGGTCGCGCACCCGGCCGGTGATGTCCAGCGCCAGCGGCTTGGCCAGCGGGTTGAGCTTGCCCAGGATTTCAAGCGACGCCGTGCCCTCGGCCTTGCCGCGCAATTCCAGATCGGCCATGGCAGGCGCGGCGGGCGAACCGTCGGGCGCGCTGGCGGCGACGGATGAAAACGCGCTGAGCCGGCCGGTCAGTTCGCTCAGGTCGGCCGAATAGTTGGGCTTGACGAAGCGGTCGGAAAACCGCACCTGGCCGTTGACCAGGCTGATCGGGCCGACGTTGACGATGGGCGCCGGGCCGGCGGATGCGGCCGCGCTCGTCACGGGCGCGGCCGAGGTGGTGACGCTGGCACCCCGGCTGACCGGCCGCGCCCCAGTTTTGGCCTCGTTTTCGGCGTTTGCGCTGGCTGCACCTGCGCGGGCTGCTATCTTTTCAGGAGCATTGTCGGCCGAGGTTTCCGGCGTCGCGGAAGCTGGCGCGGCGGCTGAAGCTGGGGCGGCCGGCTTCAGCAGATCCTGCAGGTTGATGCGGCCGTCGGGCATGACGATGACGCGGGCAAAGAAGTCGCTGAGCATGGTTTCGCGCACGTCCACGCGCGTGGCCCTGCCCGGCTCCAGCGCCACGCGCAGGCCGCGCACGTTCAGCGATTTCCAGGCCAGCAGGTCTTCGGCGGGCGCCCGCGTGTTGGCCCGAAAGTCGTCGAGCGCGGCGTCGCCGCTGACCTCGGCCTGGGCGCCGGCGGGCCGCTGCCGGTAGGCGACGCGGCCCCTGAAGCTGGCGTCGGCGCGCAGCAGGTCGATGTTGAGCGCGCCGCCAAAGTAAGGCTCAAGGGCCTGCACCGGCAGCCGCTCGACGGCCAGCTGGCCGCTGGCCTGCAGCGGCGCCAGCGCCAGGCTGCCCTTGAAATCGAGCTTGCCCGGCGTTTTGCGGCCCGCGCCCAGCCGCAGCGAGGCCGACAGCGGCATCGGCGCGGCGGCCTGCGCCTTGTCCGGCGCACCGCCCAGCGCCAGGCCGCCCAGCCGGGCCGTGGCCGCCGTGACCTCGAAAGCCACGGGGCTGGCGCCGGCCTTGTCGGAAAACGACAGCGTCCCGCCGTCGAGCAGCACCTCGCCAACCGCCACGGCCCACGGCGGGGCGCTGGCGCCGGCGTTGACACCGGAACCGGCGTTGGGCTTGGCGCCAGAACCAGAACCAGAACCAGAACCAGAACCAGAACCAGAACCCGCCTTGGCGTTGTTGGCGCTGGCCCCGGCTTTGGTCTTGGCCTGGCCGGCGGCGCGCGCGGGCGCATCGCTGCGCGCCAGCCAGTCCTCGTACATCCAGCGCTGGCTGGCGTCGCGCTCCAGCCGCGTTCTGGGCTGGCTGAGCTGCAGGCTGGCGGCCTTGAACGACTGGCCGGCCACGTCGATGTCCACATCGGCCAGCGCGGCCCGGGCGATGGACGCCAGCGACGCGCCGCCCTGCGCCAGCTGCACGTCGCTGACGGACACGGTGGGCGCGGCGATGCGCAGCACTTGGGGCTTGCCGGCGGTGGCGGCCTGCCAGTGGATGTCCAGCTGGCCATCGAGCTGGCCGCTGAGCGCCGGCCGCAAGAACTGGCCGACATATCCGTGCGCCATGCCCAGCGGCCAGTCGGCCACGCGGGCCGCCACGTCGGCCGTCTGGTCGGTGGCCGTGCCCTTGAAGCTCAGGCGCGCCGCGCTGACTGCGGCGGCAGGCATGGCGCGTGCGACGGTGGCGGGCGCTTTCGGCTTGGCTTGGCGCGGTGCTGGCGTTGGCGTTGGCGTTGGCGTTGGCGTTGGCGTTGGCGTTGGCGCTGGTGCCGGAGCGGATGCGGATGCCGGCGCATCGGACGCCATCGCGCCCAGCCCCAGCGCGCCGCTGAAGCGCAGGGGCGCGTCGGCGGCAAATGGATAGCTGATCGCCTCGGCGTTGAACGCCAGGCCCGTCAGCCGCACCTGGGCGGGCGACGGCAGGGTTTCATCGCGCCAGTTCAGCGCGCCGTCCTGCACGTCCAGGCGGGCCACCTGCACTTTCCAGGGATTGGCGGGTGTCGTGGCCTGGGTTTTTAGATCATTTCGGCCTTCCGCGCTGGCGCTGCCTGCGCTGGCAGCTATTGTTTTTGTAGCACCTTGCGCTTCGGCGGGCAGCAGGTTCAGCAGCCCTTCCCGGTCGCGCGTCACCGACAGCACGGGCGCGCGCAGTTCCACGGCGGACAGCCGCACGGTCTGCTCCAGCGGCCGCACATCGTCCAGCGCGACATGCAGGCGCTCAAACGCCAGCACTTGCGCGCCGGCGCGCGGCGCGGCGCCGTCCTGCGCTGGCGTGCCGGCCTGCGGCGCGGCGCCCGGTTGCACAAAGCGCACCTTGTCGGCGGTGATGCTGCCCGACAGCCTGACGGCCGGCGCCGGCGTCTGCTCGAAGGCCAGCTTGAGATCGGCCTGCAGCACCGCGCTTTGCAGCCGCAGCGGCAGGCCGGCGGGCCAGTACGCCAGGTAGGGCTGCAGGTCGAAGTCGCGCAGCGTGAAGGCCGCATCGGTCTTGCGGTCCGGGGCAAACGGCGTGGCGACGGCGGCGCTGTCAAAGCGGCTGCCGTTGAGCGTGAAGGCCAGGTGCGGCGCGGTCTTGATCGCCTGCTGCGACGGCAGGTTGCTCAGGAACGGAACGGCCAGGCGCAGCCCGCGCAGGGCATGGCTGGCATGCGCGGCCCGGTCCTCGACATCGAGCCGGCCGCCGCTGAGCACCAGGTTGTAGAGCGAAAAACGCGCGGGCTTGCCGGGCGGTGCATCGGCCGGCTTGTTCAGCCGCGCCAGGATGTCGTCAATGTCGTAGCGGCCGTGGCCCAGGTGAATGATCGACACGGCCGGCTCGTCGATCTCCAGCGCATCGGCCACCGGCGCCAGCCGCAGCAGCGAGGCCAGTTCGGCATCTATATAGATGCGTTTGATGCGCACCTGGGGCGATGCCGCTGCTGGGGCTGCGGACGGCGGGCTGGCGGCTGAAGCGGCCCGGGCGATGGCCAGGTCGTGGATCGTCAGCTCCAGCGTCCACGGCTTGAACTCGACCGCGCCCACGCTCACCTGCCGCCCGAGCTGCTCCGAGCCCAGCCTTTGCAGCTGCGACCTGAGGACGATGGGAACGAGCGCATACGCCAGCAGCCACAGCGCCAGCCACGCGCCAAGCGCCCAGGCTGCGCGCCGATGCCAGCGGGGCGAGCGGAGCACGGCGCTGGTGCCGGCCAGAAAGGCTTTTGCGCGCACGGGCCAGGGATTGTTCATTCGATGGATGGGCATGGAGGGGGAGTTTTTAACACCGGGCCGGCCAAGTCAATGCGTCGATTGCCGTGCAGGTACGCCAGGAAAGCAGGAGACATGAAAAACCCCGGCCAGTTGGACTGGCCGGGGTTGATGGCGAGCATGAGGCCCATGCCATCGGGCTTCGCAAAAGGAGAGATGAATCGTCTCGCAGTGCGTTGGAAGTAAGTGATTGCTTCCAGTTTTTACCAGGATTGGTTACCTGGCATGTGTCCAAATCAATCGGACAACTGCAGGTTATTCCCAACGCAACGCACGCACAAGCGCAATTTTTCAATTGGAAAACAGGCGGTGATTGATGTTTTCTTGAGGGCCTTTTGCGCCGCCGCGCATGAAACGTTACCTAACGCAAGCCTTGAAAAGAAAATCCGTCCAATCGTGACATTCCCCCTTTATTGGGGAAAATTTGACCTCTTGATGAAGTTTTTGATATAAAGAATGAATTCTTTATTATTGACAGGTTATTTAGCTCGCCAATAGAATGCGCCAAGTTTCCTCAAGTCCAGGGGTTAGCTGAAGCCGTTGCCCGCTTGGGCAACTTCAACAGGTCCGCAACCTGCAGTCCTCTGCACGGTTTGATGGCCACCCAATCAAAGCCTGCGCAGCCTTCACGAAGGTTTGCATGCAAAGAAAGGAGTGCTATGACAGCGCTGGTAAATAAGCGTCTTGAGTTCAACACCAAGGCTTCGTTAAAAAACGTAAAAAGCGGCTTGCGCACGGTCGCAGACGACATTGCAAAGGGATTTTTCGAGATCACCCACAACAGCTTTGCGCTGGTCGGTCTTGCGGTGGTGTTTGCAGTCGTCACCCTGACGGCGCGGCCCGACCTGCGCGATGCGGGCGAAATCAGGCTCATGGCCTGGCTGCAGGAGCGCCGGGCAGTCGTGCCGGCACCGCAGCCGGTGGCCGTGGCGGCGGCTGTTCAGCAAGCAGCTCCGGCCGAGCCGGTGGTCGTTGCACAAGCCGAAAAACCCAAGGCGCTTTCCTCCCAGCAGGCTGCGGTGGCTTCCTGGCTGAGCAAGAAGTATTCGGTGGCGCAGGAGCCCGTCGGCACGTTGGTGGCCGAAGCCTTTGAAATCGGCCACAAGGTCAAGCTCGACCCGACGCTGATCCTGGCCATCATGGCCATCGAATCGGGCTTCAACCCGTTTGCCCAGAGCCCGGTGGGCGCGCAAGGGCTGATGCAGGTCATGACGCAGGTGCACCATGACAAGTACGCCCGCATCGGTGGCCGCCTGGCCGCGTTCGATCCGGTCAGCAACCTGCGCGTGGGCGTGAAGGTGCTGCAGGAATGCATCAGCCGCGCCGGCTCCATCGAAGGCGGCCTCAAATACTACGTGGGCGCGGCCAATCTGGAGGACGATGGCGGCTACGCGAGCAAGGTGATGGCCGAGCATGCCCGGCTGCTGGCCGTGGTGGGCGGCAAGCGTCCGTCCACATCGCGCTCCGTGGCCTTGCCAGCGCCTTCGCGCCCGATACCGGTGTCGCTGCCGGCCGAGGCCTCCTCGCAGGAGACGAACAAAAAATCGACGGAAGACGTGGCGCTGCTGGACCGGTCCTGACCCTGCGGAATCGTCCAGATGGCACCCTAAGCTACACTAGCGCGGTGCGCGACTGGCGATAGGCTTTGTGGTTTTACCAATGAGGCGGACGTGGGACACCACGGGGAAGCGCACCGTTTGCGGCCACCTGGGCCTGCAAGCGTTCAGCCGTTCGCCTGGGCAGCCCTTGTTTCCTTTGTTTTCCCGCCACCGGGCCAAAGGACAAGGAACCAAAAGTCTTGAAGGACTGCCATGTACCACCGCAACATTCTGATCGAACAGACCGACCCCGAAATCTTCGCCGCCATCCAGGCTGAAAACGCCCGGCAAGAACACCACATCGAGCTGATCGCCAGCGAAAACTACGCCTCGCCCGCCGTCATGGCCGCGCAAGGCTCGCAACTCACCAACAAATATGCTGAAGGCTACCCTGGCCGCCGCTACTACGGCGGCTGCGAGCATGTCGATGTGGCCGAGCAGCTGGCCATCGACCGGGTCAAACAGATTTTTGGCGCTGAAGCGGCCAACGTGCAGCCCCATTGCGGCGCCTCGGCCAACGAAGCCGTTTTCCTGGCTTTTCTGAAGCCCGGCGACACCATCATGGGCATGAGCCTGGCCGAAGGCGGCCACCTCACCCACGGCATGGCCCTGAACATGAGCGGCAAGTGGTTCAACGTCGTCTCCTACGGCCTGAACGACAAGGAAGAAATCGACTACGACGCCATGGAGCGCAAGGCGCATGAAAGCAAACCCAAGCTGATCATTGCCGGCGCCTCGGCCTACAGCCTGCGCATCGACTTCGAGCGCTTCGCCAAGGTGGCCAAGGATGTCGGCGCGATCTTCATGGTGGACATGGCCCACTACGCTGGCCTGATCGCCGCCGGCATCTATCCCAACCCCGTGCCGCATGCCGACGTCGTCACCTCGACCACCCACAAGAGCCTGCGCGGCCCGCGCGGCGGGATCATCCTGATGAAGTCGCAGCACGAAAAGGCGATCAACAGCGCGATTTTCCCCGGCCTGCAGGGCGGCCCGCTGATGCACGTCATCGCGGCCAAGGCCGTGGCCTTCAAGGAAGCGCTCTCCCCCGAGTTCAAGGCCTACCAGCAGCAAGTGCTGAAAAACGCCCAGATCGTTGCCCAGACGTTGACCGAGCGCGGCCTGCGCATCGTCAGCGGCGGCACCGAGAGCCACGTCATGCTGGTCGATCTGCGCGCCAAGGGCATCACCGGCAAGGAAGCCGAGGCCGTGCTGGGCAGCGCCCACATGACCATCAACAAGAACGCCATCCCCAACGACCCGGAAAAGCCGATGGTCACGAGCGGCGTGCGCATCGGCACGCCGGCCATGACCACTCGCGGCTTCAAGGACGAGGAAGCGCGCATTACCGCCAACCTGATTGCCGACGTGCTGGACAACCCGCGCGATGCCGCCAACATCGAGGCGGTCCGCACCAAGGTTCACGCCCTGACCAGCCGTTTCCCGGTTTACGGCTGAACGCCATGAGCGGCGCGGCAGCTATCAATTCAATAGCTGACTGCGCTTGTCCTGATTGCGCTAGCGGCCTGAAACGCTTGAAAACGAGTCGGGAACGCGCATGAAATGTCCTTTCTGCGGCCACCTGGAAACCCAGGTGGTCGAAACCCGGATTTCCGAAGATGCCGAATCCATTCGCCGACGCCGCCAGTGCGGCGCCTGCGAGAAGCGCTTCACGACCTACGAGCGGGCCGACGTCAGCTTTCCGTCCATCGTCAAGAAGGACGGCCACCGCACTGACTACCAACGCGCCAAGATTCTCGCCTCGATGACCCTGGCGCTGCGCAAGCGCCCGGTCGGCACCGCGCAGATCGACGCGGCCGTCGAGCAGATCGAGGAAAAGCTGCTGAGCCTGGGCCTGCGCGAGGTCGCCTCCAGCCGCCTGGGCGAACTGGTCATGCTGGAGCTGAAAAAGCTCGATAAGATCGCCTACATCCGCTTTGCCAGCGTGTACCGCAGCTTCGAGGACATTGACGAGTTCAAGACGCTGGTGGATGAGGTGGGGCGATAGAAATGTTGAATGCCACGGCGTAAAGCCGCATGGCAACGCATGCATCAAATGATTGGGGTATTTGTATCTGCCTCTGTGCCTGCATCCAAACTGGTTTACGGCCAAACGGTCAAGGTGTTACGACAGCCGGTCAACTGCAACCATTCGTTTTCTTTTGCTCCGTTTTATCATCGTGAGATGAAAATTTTGGTAATAAACCAGACATCTGATGGGGTGCGGCCCTGCCGGATGCCCCCGAGGCAGAGAATACGCGGCTTCTCGCTGGTAGAAGTGCTCATTTCGATCATCATCCTGTCATTCGGCCTGTTGGGCATGGTGGGCTTGCAGGCGGCTGCATTACAGGCCAACCGGGAAGCGCGCATGCAATCGGCTGCCAGCGGCCTGGCTCGCGAACTGGCTGAAATGATGCGCGGCAATCAGCTTGTGGGACTGGCGGCAGCCGGCAGCAATCCTTACATGGCAGACCTTTCGACGCCATTGACGCCAGCCATAACATCGTATTGTCTCAAGGTATCGAGCACCGTTCCTTGCGCTGCCGCTGACATCGCCACGGCCCAGATGACCGAATGGCTGTCGCGTGTGGACAGCGAACTTCCTGGAGCGCGCATTCGCGTTTGCCTGGACTCCGCGCCGTTCAATACCACTACCGGTGTGCCGCAGTGGAACTGCACGACCAGCGGAAGCACCGACCCAACCATGGTTATCAAGATGGGCTGGACGCGTGGCGCAACGGACCGCTCTCAAACCGGAGTCAACGCGCTTGACCAAGCCACCGTGCCCGCATTGGTGCTTCCGGTAACCGCTGGGGTTACCCATTGACCATGCACTACACACACATCCGCAATGCCAGCCGGGCAGGCTGTGCCGGCGTTCCCTTGCCTGAAGACCAGCGAGGCTTCACGCTGGTCGAGCTGCTGGTTGCCATGGCGATCAGTTCGGTGATTGTCATCGCAGCCATTTCCGCACTGATCGTCAGCCGCCAGGGTTTCACCACGGTGGACGCTGCCTCCCAGCTCAGGGACAACGCACGCTTTGCAACCGACTTGATCCAGCGGCTTGGCGTACAAGCTGGATTTCAAGATGTGAAATATTCAGCAATCAACCGCTCCAGCACCACGGCTGGTCTGGCAGCGATTGCGCCCCAAAATGTTTCAGGCGTCACAAACGCGATACCAAGCTACGATGATCCCTTTAACACCTTTGCAACCCGCACCAATACGAATTCCATTGGCTATGGCAGCGATGTCCTGATTCTTCGCTATCAGACGGTAGAGACCTACCCTGACTCGGGCGTATCTGACCAGACCATTATTGATTGCGCGGGCAGTGCGCCAGCAGCCATTCCCGTGGACCAGGATGACCGCCTGACCAGCGTGCTTTACGTTGATGACAGCCAGGGAGAGCCTTCGCTCATGTGCAGCACAGGCCCTGCCACGGCCCAGCCGATTGTGCGCGGCATCGAGAACTTTCAAGTGTTGTACGGCGTTTCCGGCGTAACGCCCAATACCGCTCCAGCAGGCACTCCCTCCTTCATTCCAGATCGGTACTTGCGTGCGGACCAGATGACGGTGGCCGGCAGCGCGAGCGATACCACGGCCAACTGGAGCCGGGTACGCAGCATCCGCATCGGCATGGTGTTGCGCGGGCCACCAGGCTCGGCGCAGGAAAGCATTGCGCGTACCTATTACCCCTTTGGACGTGCGCCAGCCTCGTCAGGAGGTGCGGAAGGCTCGGCCATGTCATCGGCAAACGATCCTGGCACGGTATTCAGCCCCAGCGCAGATACACGCTTGCGCCAGACTGTTACTTTCACCGTGCATTTGCGCAACAACATCGGACGCTGAAGATGAGATCGAAGAACCAAGCAGCCAATGTCTGGCTTGCGCTGCCCCGCCAAAGAGGCGCATCGCTGATCATGGTGATGATTGTGCTCACCATCGTCTCACTGCTCGGAATAGCCGGCATTCAGGTGTCCATGATGAGCGAGCGCGGCGCGCGCAACGACAGGGACCAGCAACTTGCCTGGCAATCGGCCGAAGCCGCCTTGATTGATGCGGAGATCGACATTTCCGGTCCTGGTGCATCCACACGCCGTGCGATCTTCACTAGCAAGGATGCCTCAAAATTCATAGATGGATGCGGCACCACTGGCAATACCAGAGGCTTGTGCAATATTGTGAGCAGTGGCAGACCTACATGGCTCACAGCGGGGTTTGATTTTTCAGACACTTCTTCCAGTGCACCTTCTGCGGCCTACGGCGAATTTACAGGCCGTACCTTTGAGTCGGGCAGTGTTGGCGTACAGCCGGCGCAGCCGCCACGCTACGTGATAGAGATGTTGGTTGATCCGGGCCGCGTGGACCTGAGCAAGACAGGATCAGAGTTTGTGTACCGTGTGACTGCGATTGGTTTTGGGCCGCGCACTGATATTCAGGCGGTCCTGCAAATGATTTATCGAGATTGAGCCAAGCACAGGTTCACCGTGCCAACCAGCGCCTTCAATTCACCAGCGAACGCGATGCCAACAACAGGTTTCTTCAAAATGCCTCTTCAATTCAAACTGCCTGCGCTATGCGGGCTGCTTCGCAAACGCTGGGTGCCTGTCACTTTGGTTTCGTTGATGGCCATGGTGGCGATGGTTGTCTCCGGGCAATCAGGGCCTCCCAGCATTCCGGCCATTGCCCTGGCCACGGACCCGCTTTACGCAACCAGCACGAGCGACAAGCCGGTGATGGCCCTGGCACTCTCGGTAGAGTACCCGACGGTAGGCGCCCAATACCTTCCGCCCACCTTGAACGCCACGACTGACGACACCTATGCCAATACCAATGAATACCTTGGCTACTACGATGCAGAAAGCTGCTACACATATAACAATGCCCCAACCGAAACACCGGCCAGCGGCCTGTCCGCCACCGACTACAAGCGCTTTGACCGCATCGGTGCAGCCACCAACCGGATGTGTAGCAATGCATTCAGCGGCAATTTCCTGAACTGGGCAAGCAACTCGGCCATCGACATGCTGCGCCTTGCGCTGTCGGGCGGAGACCGGTATATCGATACTGCCAGCCTGACGATATTGCAGCGTGCGGTATTGCCCGATGGCAATCCAGTCCATTTCTGGAACAGGACAAATTTTCCGGCCAAGCAATTGAGAAGAAACGGGGGATCTTCGGGAAGCGCCTATTTTGGAGCGGTGCCAACGGTGATGGCCACTTCAGCCGGCACCAGCGACATATGGGTTGCCAATACCCTTAATAAAATCTACTTTGGCACAGCCAAGACGGGAGACACCTCGGGTTCTGCCAGCAGCTATACGCTTTCCGGGCCGAGTTCCGCCGCTTCCTTTGGTCCCATCACCAATCCATATATGGCACGGACTACGGCGCAAGCCACGTTTCCCGGCGCGGAGTGCGCCAGTGAAAACGGCACTTGCAGCTTTTCAGGCATCAAGGAAGTTTTATACGGCGCAGCAGGCACTTCCAGCAGCAACGGCGGCTGGATTTCATTTCCCGCCTACAACGGCGTGGCATGCTCAAACAATTTCAGCGGATCGTTTATAGATCCCGCGCCGGGAACCGGCAAAAAATGCTTCATCCGCAACTACAGCGGTAGCTGGCAGCCGAGCAGCACTACCAACCAGCTCAACAGTGACGGATTTTTCTACTCCCGTGTACAAGTCTGCAATGTCAACGCCAGCGGTGCTTTGCAGGATGTTCGCGATTACGGTCTTTGCAAGCAATACCCCAACGGCAACTTCAAGCCCACGGGAAGCATCCAGAAATACAGCGACCAGCTCAGGCTGGCGGCCTTCGGCTACCTGATGGACCAGACGGCCAGCTACAGCAGCGGTGGTCGCTATGGCGGGGTTTTGCGGGCACCGATGAAGTTCGTGGGCGCCAAGACTTTTGACAGCAGCGGCCTTGCCAACACCCCGACAGGCGGGAACCCGAAAGCCGAATGGAATGCCAGCACAGGCGTTTTTGTTGCCAATCCGGACGGGGACACGACACAAGCCACGCCCATCAGCGGCGTCATCAATTACCTGAACAAATTTGGCCGCACCGGACCTGTAGCCGGCAGGTACAAGATCTACGATCCGATTGGAGAGCTTAACTACGAAGTCCTGCGCTATCTTCAGGGCTTGCAGCCTTCAGTCGATGCAGTCAGCAACATCACCACCGACATGTACGACGGGTTCCCGGTAGCCACTGCCTGGACGGATCCTTACGGCGATGATCGTTTGGCTACGGCTGACTATTCCTGTCTGAAAAGCAACATTGTCACCATTGGCGACATTCACACGCACGATGGCAACCGGCTTCCAAGCGCCAGCGCGGCCAACAACATCCCGGATATCAACGCCTGGCGCTCTGTCGTTCAAGCATTCGAAAGAAACCAAAGCACGACCTATATCGACGGCCAAGGCGTCTCGCGCACCACCGCAAACCCGAACGGCGCCAATGGAAGCGTGCCGTCGGGAAGCCAGACCAGCCAGATTCTTGGCACCAGTTACTGGGCGCATACCCACGACATTCGCGGGACAAGCTGGACTGCCCAGCCCAGCAAGCAAAGACCGGGCTTGCGTGTCAAATCATTCTTTTTCGACGTGAACGAATATGCTGAGTCATCCACAGCCTCCAACCGACAATATTCCAATCAGCTTTTCACGGCAGCCAAGTACGGCGGTTTCGAATCGGATGCATCCAATACGGGCGGCAAGCCGTACAACACCTATGGCAACCCCTTCAAGCAGCAAGACGGCACCAACAACAACAATGTTTGGCAGGATTCGGCCAACCCAGGCGAGGCAAGCACGTACTACTTGCAAAGTAGCGCCCGGGGTGTCCTCAATGCGTTTGACAACATTTTCAGCCGCTCAGCCAGCAGTTCACGGAGCATTGCCGGCAGCGCTGCATCCAGCAGCACTCTGACACAGGCGGGCGGTGCTGTATACCAAGCGGGATTTGACACATCGGACTGGAGCGGCGACGTGCTGGCACTGCCTATCACGGTGGATGCCAACAATGTTGTCAGCGTACAAACCACGCCAATCTGGAAGGCAGCGACAGTGATGTCCAACCTTCCCGCGCCTGCCACTTCCCGCAATATTGTTGTGGGGCGATCAGGCGCCACCAGCAACCCCACGGCCACCGACTTCACCTGGAATGCGATCGACACCTCGCTGAAAACACAGCTCAACACGGTCACGCTGTCGGCGACCAGTGGGTCCACGACCGACACGCTGGCCCAAGACCGGCTCAATTACCTCAGGGGCGACAAATCCCGGGAGGGAACGACGTTCCGCGCGCGCAGCACCTTGCTTGGCGACATCGTCAATTCAGGCATTGCCTACTCAGGCACACCCTCGCCCAGCATTGACGGCAGCAGTGCCTATGCAAGCTTTTACAGCACCAATGCCAGCCGCACCGCCGCCTTGTTTGTCGGGGCCAATGACGGGATGCTGCATGCCTTCAAGGCTTCCACGGGCGAAGAACTCTTCGGCTACATTCCCAGCTGGATGGGCTCCAAGCTTGCTGCGCTGACCAGCCCAAGCTACCTCAACAACCATCAAAACTACGTGGACGCCACCCCTGTCGTAGAAACCGCAAAGGTCGGCTCCGCCGGTACTGCGGCGGACTGGAAGACCGTTCTTCTCTCAGGGACCGGCGGTGGCGGCGCCGGTGTATTCGCGCTGGATGTGACCAATCCCACAGCCTTCTCGGCATCAAAAGTGATGTGGGAGTTCACCCATGCCGACGATGCGGACCTCGGCTATGTGGTCGGCAAACCTCAAATCGTCAAAATGCGCACGAGCGCTCCAGGTGCCACGACAGCAACCTACAAATGGTTTGCGATGGTGGCCAGCGGCGTCAACAATTACGTTGCCGACCCGACCTTTGGCGGCACGTACAGTTCCACGGGCAAGCCGGCCCTGTTTTTGCTGGCGCTGGACAAGACGCCTGGGGCAGCATGGGATGCCACCGGCTCCTCGCCCAATTACTACAAAATTTCCTTGCCGATTTACAACACCGCCTACGCCACGGGTCTGATCAATTTCCGCCCGGTCTTTGGTACCGCCTCGCAAGTGACACAGGTTTACATGGGCGATCTGCATGGAAATCTCTGGAAGCTCGACTTCTCGCTGCACGGTTCAGCCGAATGGAACATGAACAAACTGTCGGCCTACAACAAAGGCACCGCCGCCAGCCCCAATCCTTACCCTTTGTACATCGCCAAGACCGGCGCAGCAACGCCTGTGATCCAGCCCATCTCCATGGCGCCCAGTGTTGTGGCCGGCCCCGTGGTGGCTGGGCTCGATACCCGGTACATCGTCTTCGGCACGGGAAAATACCTGGAAACTTCCGACAAGACCTCGACAGCGCAAAACAGCGTCTATGCGGTTTACGACAATGGAACGACAACCGCAGACAGCAGCCCTGCCGGAGACAGCATCATCAGCAGCCGCGCCAGGCTCAAGGCGGGAAGCGTCAATACCACGACCGGCGTGGTGTCTGTGCCGGCATTCCTTTGGGGTCGTGCCAGCAGCAACACCGATGCCACACGAAGGTCGGGCTGGTATTTTGACTTTGCGACCAGCGGGGAACGCCAGATCAGCAGCACCACTGTTTTTGGCAATTACCTTGCTTTTGGAAGCCTGATACCAGCTTCTGCCGGCGCCACCGGCTCCTGCAGCGCGCAGGGGGGAAGCGGCAATTCCTACCTTGTCAAAATTGAGTCGGGCAACGGTAGCGCGCTCAGTTCCGACGTCGGCTTGCTAGGAGAAGCCGTCGTGCTGAATGTTCAGTCAGCAACGACTTACAGCTCAACGCTTCCCACGGGGGACCGCACCAAGACAACCGTGGGCAAGCTGCTGCAAGGCGGCTCAACCGGCTTCAAGGCCATCGACACCACCAGCCAGGGAATCAGTTTTGAAACGAAAACCCGAATGAACCGCCTGAGCTGGCGCCAGATCAACAACTACCAGGACCTGAAGAACGCCCCATGAAAAATCCAAGCCGCGGATTCACCCTGATAGAAATCATGGTTGTGGTGGCCATCGTGGCCATTCTGGGCGCGCTGGCCTATCCCAGCTACAACGCCTCGGTTCTCAAGGGAAGGCGTGCGCAGGCACGATCAGCCCTGGCTGAATTGCTGCAGCAGCAGGAACGCTTCATGACGCAGCGCAATTGCTACATGGCCTTTACCAGCGCATCCGTCAGCAGCGCCACCGCAACCGCATCTACCGCTTGCGGCTTTACCACCAGCACGGCCGTTCCGT
>Ga0308165_1000678_pt1 | contig 56530 bp, 48 predicted proteins | sample PhyWR2_FD_201032 | JGI IMG/M metagenome (GOLD analysis project Ga0308165, IMG submission 201032) | Phyllosphere microbial communities from UC Gill Tract Community Farm, Albany, California, United States - DLSLW.R2 | ecosystem: Host-associated > Plants > Phyllosphere > Unclassified | place: USA... | reverse complement strand
GGGATCGTCGAAGCGCGGCAGTTCAAGGAAGCGACCGTTCGGAAGCAGCGGCGCAAGGCCGGCGCTGGCTTCGTAAAGCGGATCGTTGACCGCAGCCGTGACCAGCACGGGGCACTGGATCAGCGGCAGGCGGCGGTCGGCGGGCCACTTGAACGCGGCGCGGTAATTGAGGTGGTAGGTCGTGCTAGCCTTCATCACTTCGGTGACCCAGGCGTGCAGGTCTTCGGGGCTGCCCAGCCCGCCGTCGCGGCGTCCCTCGCGGGTGCGGCGATACCAGGGGAAGAACAGGTACTGGTCGCGGCAGAACTGGAACAGCCGGGCGAGATAGGCACCGTCGAGATCCGGCTCGAAGGGAAAGGCGTAAGTGGCGAGGATTTCCTCCAGCTCTGCGCCTTCCATCAGGCTGACACCGTCGAGGACAAGATGGCTGACCCGCCCGGGTGCAAGGATCGCCAGTTCGGCTGCGATGGCCGCGCCGGTGTGCGAGCCGTAGACGCGCACCTGCTCAAGCCCCATCACGTCGAGATATTCCAGCATGGCCTCGGCCAGCGAAGCAATCTCGGGTTCTTCGACGCTGAGTGCTTCGCTGTCGCCATTACCCGGCGTGTCGGGCGCGAACACCATGGCCTCGCCCGCGAAGTCCTCGATCAGGCGGACCTGCTGACGCGAACTGCCGGGCGATGCGTGGAGGATCAGCAGCGGCTGCCCCTTCTCGCCCGCGCTGCGATAGTGCACCTGCCTTTGCGCCAGATCAGCGAAACCGCGGCGAATGCGGACCTGCGTATCCATCGTCACAGCGCCCCGCCTTCGATCATTTCCAGCAGCGCGCCCTCCGGCGTCAGCAGAACACCCGTGCGCCGGCCGCCGTAGAGCGGCCCCTCGCGCACGGCTGGCGGCGAGGCCCAATGCCCTTCGAGCCGCGCGAAATCGGGGTGGAGCATCGTCGTGATGGCCACCCCCGGCGGCAAGGCGCCCGGATGGCAAGGACGTTTCCCGGCACCTTCGGGATACTGGTCGAGTTCAAGGAAGACCTGCCCCCCGCCCTTGACGGTGACGAGTTCCGTCTTGGCGTCCTCGGCAAGCCCGAAGCTGAGTGTGATCATCGAATAGCGGATCGCCACCGGATCAATCACCGGAAGGCCAAGCACGTCCTTCACCCACTGCGCCGACTTGCGCAGGTCCGGGCAGGCCAGCACCATGATGAACGGCCGGTCGACCAGCGAACGCGGCTGCGGCAGGCCCGTATCCGGGCCCGGCTGGAGGATTTCGGTGAGGTAGACCGTCTCCAGGTCGGCGCCGCGAACCTGCATCGGCTTGACCGTGGCGAACCCGTCGAGTTCCTTGGGCGGGCCGATCACCTCGAAGGGGCTTTCCAGCATCTTCGCATTGACCGCTTCGACATCCGACACGCACAGTTCGATCGCTGCCCAGCCGTAGCTGCGGATCGGCAGATAGTCCGGCACCGGCGCGCCCTCGACGAAGCGCAGGAACACTTCTTCGCCCGACGCAGGCTGCAACACGGCATAGGCCTTGCCCGCGCTGGCGGGTGCCTGCCACGCAGCGGCCAGGTCTGCGGGCACCGCACCTTGTTCGACGAGGCGGTAGCCCATCCAGGTTTCGTAGCGTTCGATCGCCGCCGGAACGTCTGCGACGACATGGGTGGCACACTTGAGTAAGGTCATTTCGGCTCCTTGCCCGGCCTGTCGATTTATTTGATATAGATTTATATCATATTGCAAGCAGAAACGGTGCGTGCCGGTTGCCGGGCTGTCCGTCCTGCGGAGAAAATCGCTTCAACCGATCACGCCGCTGGTGCGCAGCATCGCCATGGCATCCGCAGCCGTCGGCAGCCCTGCCACGGCATCGGCCAGCGCGGCATGACGGTCCTCCATATCCGCGAAGGCGAGGCAGCCGCGCGCCTTGCCAAGATGCTCCGCCTCGCTGAGCGGCCACTCAGGCGAGCCGAACTGCGCGGCCACATCTTCCACCAGTTCGCCCCCGTCCACGGTGCGCGCCGCAGCCCGCGCCGGTACGAAGGCGGCAAGGTCGGTATTGCCATCCGCAACCACGCGGATACGCGCCGCAAGGGCCAGCACGGCGGGATCGTCCAGCGTACCGCGCTGAAAATCGCCGAGCGACACGGTGCCGCGCAGTAGCGTCACCGCCGCGAGGAACGGCAGGCACAGGCGCGCATAGCCGGGCTCCATTCCCTGCTTGGCAGGCCGTCCGACCAACCGATGGATCAGCGGCGGCGCGTGATATTCAAGACTGTCCAGCACATCGGCGGTAAGCCCGTGACGCGCCATCAGCCGCTGCACCGAAACGATGCCGCCATGGCCTGCGCGGCCGGTGGGAAACGGCTTCCAGCTCACTTCGGTGATGCGGTGTACCTGCTCCAGCCGCGCCAGTGCGGCAGCCAGTTCCTCGCGCTTCTCCATCAACGCGAAGTACCCGAACGGGCCGTCCAGCGGATGGGCCACGCCCGGCATCCCGGCCCGCGCCAGATCCACGGCATCAAGACTGCTGCGCGCCGCATGAGCGACCTGCACCGGCAGCGCAGGCTTGCCTTCCAGATGGGCCTGCATCGTACCTGAAGCAAAAGCCATGGCATGGCCGAACGCGTCCAGCGCCATGTCACGCGGCATGGCCCGCAGACTGGCGATAGCCGCCACGCAGCCGAAAATACCTGCGGTCGCGGGACGGAAGAACATCAGCGCATCGGGCGCAGCGATCCCCAGCGTCACCGCCACATCGACGCCGGCGACCACCGCCGTCAGGAACTGCTTGCCGCTGACCGGATCGCCCCGCTCCGTCTCTGCCAGCAATGCTGCCAGAACCGTCGCCATCGGGTGCAGCACAGCCGGTTCATGAACGCAGTCATACTCCTGCCCGTGTATCTGGAAAGCGTTGACGAAAGCCGCAGAAGGCGCAGGCAGGCGAACACCCGGGCGCCCCAGCACACCAGCAGCCTCACCCCCTCCCCACCTCTGCACCATGGCGAGTACGCCGTCGGCATGGGCGGCATTACGCCCTGCCACGCCGACAGCGAGACTATCGTGAAGGAAACTCAGCGCCTTGCCCCGAACTGCTCCGGGGATGTCCTCCCAGCGCAGCGCCAGCGCATGATCGATCAGCACATGGGCGGGATTGCGAGCCTGCGCCTCCGTCATCTCAGTGCGGCTCCTCGCCGCCCGAGACGTTCATGCTCTCGCCGGTAATGTAAACGGCCTCGTCCGAGCAGAGGAAGGCCACGGCGCTGGCGGTATCCTGCGGCAAACCCGGACGCCCCATCGGAATGCGCCCCGCCATGCGTTTCAGGTATTCCTCCACGGAGATGCCCTGCAGTTCGGCGAAGTGCTCGTTCTGCCACTTGCCGAGGCCCGTCGTGACATGATTAGGGCACACGTTGTTGACGGTGATCCCCTCCGGCCCCAGTTCGATAGAGGCGGAGCGCGCCAGCCCGACAAGGCCGTGCTTCGATGCCGTGTAGGCCTGCGCATGGGGGAAGCCAGACTTGGCTGCCTGGCTGGCGATATTGACGATGCGCCCGCCGCGCCCTTGCCGGATCATGCGCTCGGCAGCCGCCTGCAGGCCGAACCACGCGCCGGTCAGGTTCACGTCTATAACCGCGCGCCAGTCGTCCGGCGAAACTTCGCCGAGCGGCTTCATGATATATCCGATGCCAGCGTTGTTCACCCAGATGTCCAGCGAACCATGTGCCGCAATCGCATGATCGGCCAGGCCTGCGACTTGCGCCGGATCGCGCACATCGCAGGTAAAAGTGGAAGCCTGCGTCGGCAGCGACGCGGCAATCTCCTGCATTTCCGCGGTGCCGCCGATCATCGCGTCGGGTGTCGCCGCATCGCGTGATCCGCCGATATCGGAAATGACCAGCTTCGCCCCCTCCTCTGAAAGGCGGCGGGCGATCGCCTCGCCCAGACCGCCCTTGCGGCCCGAACCGGTGACGACCGCGACTTTGCCGGCGAACCTCATGCCGTGAGTTCCTCGGTGGTAAGGAAGGTCACTTCGACCATGCCCTGGAACACTGCTGCCACTTCCTGCATCGCGGCGGCCGAAACATCGGCGCCGAACTGGTCCATGTCCTTGACGTCCAGCACTTCGATATAGCCGAACGGCGGCGGCGCATCGCTGCCGAGCACGCCGGTCGTGCGGAAAACGCGGAAGCTCTCGATCGATGCGAGGGCATTGACGGTGGGCAGGTCCGACTCCTTTGCCCATGCTTCGTATTCTTCCACCGAGACACCCGGCTTCAGGTTGAACAGCGCGAAAATCAGCATTTCGTAGGTCCTTCCTCTTCGCCTGCCGGACAATGCCGCCACGCGCACTTGCTTCCGCCCCTCAGGCCATATATCATAACTCTATAACAAATGAGGTAGGCCGTGAAGACGTCTCAGACACCCCATTCATCCGCCCCTGCCGCGAACGACCCTAGCGCGGCCTACGATGGGCCGCCGGACTATCGGGTCATTGGTCGCCACGCGGTTTTCCCCGAGACCAGCCATGACGAGATCGAGCGGATCAATTTCCTCGCTCAGATGAACCGGCACCTCGCCGCGCGCGTGGTTCCGGGGGTGAAGGCCGCCTACGACAACCGCGTCGTGCCCGGCTTTGCGGCGCAGAACGGCCGCCCGCTCGCCAATCGCCATGAAGCGCGCAAGGCCATGCTGGAAGACCCGGCGTTCCAGACCTGGTCGGCGCTACGCCGCATGACCATGGAGCAGCGCCAGCAGGCCGGGCGCTGGACAGCGCTGCGCCAGAACGAGCGACTCGCCCACATCGCCGCCGACCTTACCGATGGCGACGAACGCCTCAGCCTGGACCCCGCACTGGCGATCCCGCGCTATGTTTCGGCAGTGGATCACCACTGCATGCCGGGCAGTTACCACACCGAATACTTCCCCGGAGACGTCACCAACGGCGCCAACTATGACCATGCCGGGTTCGTCACCACCAGCGGCCTGCTCGGCAAATATTCGGACGGCGGCGGCCATGCCGTCGTCAACTGGGTCCGCCGCAACCTGCCCGATTTCAAACCGCGAAAGATCCTCGAGATCGGCGGAACCGTCGGTCATTCCAGCCTGCCGCTGGCACAGGCCTTTCCCGATGCGGAACTGACGATCGCCGATCTCGGTGCCCCGGTGCTGCGCTACGGCCTGGCCCGCGCCAAGTCGCTCGGCGTCGATAACGTGCGCTTCGTGCAGGCCAGCGGCGAGGACCTTGCCGGCTTCGCCGACGAAAGCTTCGACTGGATCCAGACGACGATGTTCCTGCACGAGCTTTCGACTAAGGCGCTGCGCAACATCTTCGCGGAAACCCGCCGCCTGCTTAAGCCGGGCGGCATCGTGCTCCATGTCGAACAGCCGCAATATGCGGCGGAAATGCCGCTTTTCGAACAAGCGATGCGCGACTGGGACGCCTTCTACAACAACGAGCCGTTCTGGAGCCGGATGCACGAGATGGACCTCGACGCCGAGATGGTCGCCGCCGGATTCGACAGGGACAGCTTGATCCACGGCGGCGTTTTCGGCGTCGTCGACCGCGAATTGTTCCCCGATGCCGCTGAGGACGAAACCGAGGATTACGGCCGCAAGGCCGCCTGGCATGTGATCGGAGCGACGATATGAGCTTTGCCGAGGCCCTGAACCACGCGGGTGCCAAGCCCGCTGGCAAGCGTCCCTATTTCCTCGATTCGCAGGTCGAGCGCGTGCTCGCCATCACTATGGCGGTAGCACAGGAACTGGCGGTCACCCGCCAGCGCGCCGACACGCTCGAACGCCTGCTGCTGGACAAGGGCATACTCTCAGCGGGCGAGATCGACGCCTTCGCACCTGACCGCGCCGCCTCGGCCGAGCGGCAGATGTGGAACCAAGAATATATCGCCCGCATCCTGCGCATCGTGCAGCAGGAGAACGAAGCGGCCATGTTTGGCGAGGATGTCGCCTCAGGCGATGTCGGCGATGAACTGGCCGGCGAGAAATGAGCCAGCCGTTCGAAATCACCGTCCCCGTGCTGGTGGTCGGCGGCGGCGCCTGCGGCTGCATTGCGGCGCTTTCAGCCCAGGAAGCCGGCGCGCAAGTGCTGCTGGTGGAACAGGACGAACGGCCGATGGGATCGACCGGCATGTCGCAGGGACTCATCTGCGCGGCCGGTACGAAATCGCAGGCTGACCACGGCATAGAAGACGATGCCGACCGCTATTATGCCGATATCATCGCCAAGACGCGGGTGCTGACCGATCCGGTTCTCGCCCGCGCTATCGCCGACCATGCGGGGCCGACGGTAGACTGGATGGTCGAGGCTCTCGCCATGCCGTGGCAACTCGATACCGGCTTTCGTCCGGCCTATGGCAACAGCGCCTACCGCGTCCATGGCTGGCGCGGGCATAGCGGGCAGGACATGGTTGACCTGCTTCACCGGCGGCTGGACGATGCAGGCGTGGACGTCCTTCTTGGCGCCCGCCTCAGCGAAGTTCACGCCGACGAAAACGGACGGATACTGGGCGTTTCGCTGTCCCGCCCCGATGGTTCGGTTGAGCGTATCGGCTGCGGCGCGCTTGTGCTCGCCTGCGGCGGCTTTGCGGCGAACCACGCCATGGTAGCACGCTACATGCCGGAAATGGCCCATGCCAGAAACAACGGCCACGAAGGCAGTCAGGGCACCGCTGTGCGCGTGGGCGAGCAGCTAGGCGCCATGCTCGGCGACATGGCCGCTTATCAAGGGTATGCCATGCTCACCGAACCGCAAGGAATCCCGGTTCCACCGGGCGTTCCGGTAGAGGGCGGCGTGCTCGTAAACATGGCGGGCGAGCGTTTCGTCGACGAAACCGCCGATATCGCTGGCATGGTGCACCCGGTGCTGGCGCAGGAAGGCGATCACGTATGGGTCGTTTTCGACACACGGATCGAGGCCGCCGCCGATTATATCCCTGAAATGCAGCAGCTTAAAGCGCTCAACGCTCTGAAAAAGGCCGATAGCGTCGCCGATCTGGCCGAGGCCATCCGCGTTCCCGCCAGCACACTTGAAACCGCGCTGGCGGAAGCGAAAGCGGCGCAGGGCGAAGGTCGGCCCGATGCCCTGGGACGCCTGTGGGGCGATGACATGCCTCCCTCGGGAAGCTACCGCGCGCTCAAGGTCGTCGGCGCGATTTTCCATACCCAGGGCGGTTTGCAGATAGACGGCGGGGCGCGCGTGGTGCGCGCCGACGGTTCACCCCTGCCCAATCTTTTCGCCGGCGGCGGCGCTGCGCGGTCGGTCTCTGGCCCCGCGCATTGGGGCTACCTGCCCGCGATGGGGCTTGCCACGGCGGTGACGTTCGGGCGCCTCGCGGGCCAAGCCGCAGCGCGGACCGCGCTTACCTGCGGCGAGGCCGAATTCTCCGACAGGTGACCATCTTTATCCGACTGGCGCGCAAGCCCTCGGCGGCGAGCCAATTGATCTAATAACAAGCCATATATGGCTTTCAGCGTTCGGGAACGAGACCATGTCCGACAGCCAGACCTTCGAGCAGAACCCCACCAGGATCGCTCCCTGCCCCGCCGATCTGCGCGCCGCTCTGGAAGCGATCGTCGGGCCGGACAACGTCAGCGCCGATGACGCCCGCCTGCGCCTGTTCAGCGAGGACGTGTGGACCCGCGCCGATCATGTCGCGATGCTGGCAGTCGCCCCGGCGACCACTGCCGAACTCGCCGCCGTGGTCAAGGCAGCCAACGACGCCGGCGTTGCCATCGCCCCGCGCGGCGCGGGCATGAGCTACACCGAAAGCTACCTGCCGGTCACCGACGATACCGTCACCATCGACACGACCCGCATGAACCAGGTTCTGAAGGTCAGCCCCGAGGACATGACCGTCACCGTCCAGTGCGGCTGCACGTGGCTGGCGCTCAACGAAGCGCTGAAGTCCCACGGACTGCGTACGCCGTTCTGGGGCCCGATGTCGGGCATCTACTCCACCATCGGCGGCGGCCTTTCCCAGCTCAACGCCATGTTCGGCGCGGGCCACTACGGAACCTCCAGCGAGAGCGTCATCGCCGTGACCATGGTGCTGGCGGACGGCCGGATGCTGCGCACCGGCGCACGCGGTCCTGACGGCGACACCCCGCACTACCGCCACTTCGGCCCCGACCTTGCCGGGCTGTTCTGCGGCGATTCCGGCACGCTGGGCCTCAAGGCCGAAGTGACCTTCCGCCTGATCCGCACCCCGCAGTTCGAGGATTCGGTCTCGTTCTCGTTCCCGGACGGCGAGGTCATGGTCAAGGCGCTGGCGGAAATGACCCGTGCCGGCATCGCATCGGAAACCTGCGGCTTCGACCCCGGCCTCACCAAGGTCCGCATGCGCCGCATGTCGCTGGCCAGCGACATGAAGACGCTGGGCAAGGTCGTCGCCAAGGAGAAATCGCTGGGCAAGGGCCTGCTCGCCGCCGCCAGGATCGCCATGGGCGGACGCGACTTCATTCCCGAGGACGACTATCCCCTGCACATTACGGCGGAAGGCCGCTGCAAGGAAGCCGTCGCCGCGGACCTGGCCACCGCGCGCGAGATCGCCAAGCGCTTTGGCGGCACCGAGATCGAAAACTCCATCGCCAAGGTCATCCGCGCGATGCCCTTCCCGGCGCCCAATTCCATCCTTGGCCCCGAAGGCGAAAGCTGGGTACCCGTTCACGGACAGGCCTCGCTTTCCACCGCGCCTGCCATGTTCGCCGAAATTCGCGCCTACTTCGATTCGATGAAGGCGCGTTTCGACGCACTGGGCATCCACAACGGCTTCCTGTTCTCTTCGCTTTCCACCAATGCGATCGTCATCGAGCCGGTGTTCTTCTGGCCCGAAGGCTACCGCCCCGTGCATGCATCGATGGTCGAGCCGGACCATCTCAAGCGCCTCAAGCAGCTTGGCGCCGCCCCCGAGGCAACCGCCGTAGTCACCGAGGCCCGCGAACAGGTGAAGGCGATCTGCAAGAAATACGGCGCCGCCCATTTCCAGATCGGCCGCGCCTATCCCTATCGCGAGACTCGCGACCCGGCTTTCCTCGACGTGCTCGACGCGGTGAAGACCGTGATGGACCCCAAGGGCCTGTTCAATCCCGGCGGCCTTGGCTTCCCTCAGGGCAAGATCGCCGCTGGGCAGGGAGCCGCCGGACGATGAGCGAAACCTACCGCGCCATCCGGCTGACACGCATCGCCCCTTCGTTTCGCGAGGGCAGCGAAATCGTGGAACTACCGCTGACCGCGCCCGGCCCCGGCGAGATTCGCGTGCGCAACCTGCACTGCGGCGTCAACGCCATCTTCGACACCCAGATCGCCCGCAACGCGGTGGATTACGTGAAGATCGCCCTGCCAACTTTCACCGGCGTGGAGGCAATCGGCACGGTCGAGGCAGTCGGTGCGGACGTGACCGATTATGCCCCCGGCGACGCGGCCGTGACCGTGCGCTTCACCGGCGGTTACCGCGAGGCCAATGTCGGCGCAGCTGCCCAGTTTGCCAAGGCTCCTGCGGCCACCCGCGAATATCTCGCACTGGCCTCCACCGGCGTCTCCGCGCTTGTCGCACTGGAAAGGATCGGCGAGTTGAAGGAAGGCGAGACCATCGCCATTTCGGCAGCCGCAGGCGGGCTTGGCCATTTGCTGGTCCAGCTTGCCGTGCTCAAGGGCGCTCGGGTCATCGGTGTGGCGGGCGGCGCGGCGAAGTGCGCCTTCGTGGCCTCGCTTGGCGCTGAACGGGTCATCGACTACAAGTCCGAAGATGTGGATGCCGTGCTTGCGGCTGAATATCCCGGCGGCCTTGATGTGGCAGTGGATACCGTCAGCGGCGCGATCTTCGATGCTTTCCTGGCCCATCTGGCAAACCATGGACGTCTCGTGGTCGGCGGCGCTGCTTCCGACCTCGAAGGCAGGCCCGAAGTCGTCACCGGCCCGCGCATCGCCCACGCCATCTACTACAAAGGCGCATCGGTGCGCGGCTTTATGAACGGCCTGCTGACGCCCCACTGGGCGGAGGCGCGCGAACGGCTGTTCGCGCTCTATGCCGAAGGCAAGTTGAAGGTGCATTTCGACGACGAACCACACACCGGCATCGAAGGCGTTTTCGGCGCTGTAGAGCGCCTGCTTTCCGGCCGTTCAATGGGCAAGGTCGTGGTCGACCTCACCCCCGAGCAGGCCATTTAAACCGGCGACAAGCCGGGTGCGATGACAGATGACAGTTCACAAAACCAGAACACTCTTCGAAAAGATCTGGGATGCCCACCACGTCGCGGATACCGCCACGGGGGCTGCCCTCATCGCCATAGACCGCGTGTTCCTGCACGAACGCACCGGCGCCGCCGCGCTTAAATCCATGGCGGCGGCAAAACGTCCCGTATGCGATCCCACCCGTGTCTTCGCGGTGATGGACCATATCGTCGACACCCGACCGGGACGCGGCGACGGCACCTTGATGGAAGGCGGATCGGCCTTCATCACCGAAACCCGCGCCGCCGCAAAGGCGGCAGGGATCACCCTGTTCGACGTGAACGACCGCGACCAGGGCATCACGCATGTGATCTCTCCCGAACTGGGCATCGTCCTGCCCGGCCTTACCCTCGTCGCGCCTGACAGCCATACCTGCACGCAGGGCGCGCTGGGAGCGCTGGCCTGGGGCATCGGCTCAAGCGAGGCCGAACATGCCATGGCGACAGGCGTGCTGAGGCTGGACCGTCCGAAGACGATGCGCGTCACCTACCGGGGCAAGCTGGCGCCAGGCGTCACTGCCAAGGACATGGTGCTTGCCCTGATCGCCGTGCACGGCGCAGGCGGCGGCGCGGGCCATGTCGTGGAATTCGCGGGCGAGGCGGTGCGCGCCCTCGATATCGAGGCGCGCATGACCCTATGCAACATGGCCACCGAATTCGCGGCGATGACCGGGATAATCGCGCCCGATGCCCGGACTTTCGAATATCTCGCCGACCGCCGCTATGCGCCCGAAAGTTTCGACGAGCCTTACTGGCACACGCTGCGCACCGATGACGGCGCCCGCTTCGACCGAGAGATCGAGATCGACGCCGCCGCGCTTGCGCCGATGGTAAGCTGGGGCACCAGCCCGGAACACGCGATGCCGGTGGATGGCACCGTGCCGCAGGGCCCGCCGCGCGCGCACGAATATATCGGCCTCGATGCAGGTGCCCCGCTACTGGGCACGCCGATCGACGTCGCTTTCATCGGTTCCTGCACCAATGCCCGCATTTCCGACCTGCGCCGCGCCGCCGCGATGCTGAAGGGGCACCATATCGCGCCCTCTATTCGCAAGGCCCTGGTCGTGCCGGGCAGCTCCGCAGTAAAACGCGCCGCAGAGGCCGAAGGGCTCGACGCCATCTTTACCGCCGCCGGGTTCGAGTGGCGCGCCAGCGGCTGTTCACTGTGCTTCTTCGCGGGCGGCGAAAGCTTCCCCGAAGGCAGCCGCACCGTCAGCAGTACCAACCGCAACTTCGAAGGCCGGCAGGGGCCGGGCATCCGCACCCATATCGCCAGCCCCGAAACCGTGGTCGCCAGCGCGATCGCAGGCGTGATCGCGGACCCTCGAAAGCTGATGGCAGGGAAACTGATGCCATGACCCCTTTCACCACGCTTTCCTCGCGCGCAGCGCCCCTCCTGCGCGACAACGTCGATACCGATGCCATCATCCCCAGCCGCGAGATGAAAAGCACCGGCCGCACCGGCCTCGCGGACGGATTGTTCGCCCCGTGGCGCTATCTCGATGCCGCCGCGCGCACCCCCGATCCGGAGTTTGCGCTAAACCGGCCCGAAGCGTCAGGCGCGCAAATCCTTCTGGGCGGCGCGAATTTCGGATGTGGGTCCAGCCGCGAACATGCGGTCTGGGCGCTGGCCGAATATGGCATGCGCTGCGTGATCGCGCCCAGTTTCGCGCCGATCTTCCGCGCGAACTGCATCCGCAACGGCTTGCTGCCCGTGACGCTTCCTGAAGCAGACATCGCAGCCATGGCGTGGCAGTCGGTCACCGTGGACCTGCCCGCGCAGGAAGTGCGCTGCGGGGACGGCGTCCACCGCTTCGAGATCGAGCCCGAGCCGCGCGAGATGCTGCTCGAAGGGCTCGATGCCATCGATCTCACGCTCAAGTCGCTGCCGGCCATCGAGGACTGGACCTCGATGGACCGCAAGGCGCGGCCCTGGGTCTATCTCGAAAGAACACAATGACGCAGATACTGGTTTCCGAAGTCGGCCCGCGCGACGGGTTGCAGTCGATCAAGGCAGTCATGCCGCTGGAGGCCAAGAAGGCCTGGATCGCCGCCGAAGCGGCAGCCGGCGTGCGCGAGATCGAGGTGGGCAGCTTCGTGCCGCCCAACCTGCTGCCACAGATGGCCGATACCGCCGAACTCGTCCGCTTCGCGCGCGGGATCGAGGGGCTTAACGTCGTCGCCCTCGTGCCCAATGCCAAGGGCGCGCAGCGCGCGGTCGACGCGGGCGTGCACGCCATGTCGATCCCGCTTTCGATGAGCGAAACGCACTCGATCCGCAACGTGCGCAAGGACCATCCGGCCATGCTGGCGGAAATCGCCGAGGCTGTCCAGATCGCCCGGACGGCGGGCGTGCACTTCGCCGTGGGCCTTGCCACCGCATTCGGCTGCACCATCGAAGGCGCCGTGGCCGAAGACGCCGTGGTGCGCCTTGCCGTGGCCGCCGCCGAGGCAGGCGCACAGGAATTCAGCCTGTCCGACACCACCGGCTATGCCGACCCTGCGCAGGTCCGGCGGCTGGTGCGCAAGGTCAGGGCGGCAGTGGGCGCGGACATGCTCACCACCCTGCACCTTCACAACACGCGCGGCCTCGGCCTCGCCAATGCGCTGGCCGGCCTTGAGGAAGGCATCACCACCCTTGACGCATCGCTGGGCGGTCTTGGCGGTTGCCCTGCCGCACCGGGGGCCTCGGGCAACCTTGTCACCGAAGACCTCGTGCTCATGCTCAATGCCATGGGCCTCGATACCGGCATCGACCTCGAACGTCTGCTGAAAGTGCGCCAGATCCTTGTCGACGCGCTGCCGGGCGAGCCGCTCTACGGCTTCACGCCCGATGCCGGGCCGATGCTGGACTACAACGAAAGGATCGCCCGTTGAGCGAAGCCCCCGCAACTCCGCAGCCCCTTGCCGGCATTCGCGTCGTCGAATTCACCCACATGGTCATGGGCCCGGCAGTGGGGCATATCCTGGCCGGACTGGGCGCCGAAGTTGTCCGCATCGAGCCTATCGGCGGCGACCAGACCCGCCGCCTGCTCGGCTCGGGCTCGGGATATTTCCCGATGTACAACCGAGGCAAGCAGTCGATCTGCCTCGACCTCAAATCGCCCGAGGGCCTCGCCGTCGCTCGCGACCTTGCAGAGGGCGCCGACGTCCTGATCGAGAACTTCCGTCCCGGTGCGCTCGACCGGCTGGGCCTCTCCTACGAGCAGCTTGCCGAGGTCAATCCGCGCCTCATCTACTGCTCGGAAAAAGGCTTTCTCCCCGGCCCTTACGAACAGCGTACCGCGCTTGACGAAGTGGCGCAGATGATGGGCGGCCTTGCCTATATGACCGGGCCGCCGGGACGCCCCCTGCGCGCTGGCTCCAGCGTGATCGACGTGACCGGCGGCATGTTCGGCGTGATCGGCATCCTTGCCGCGCTGGAGGAACGCCATCGCACCGGACGCGGCCAGAAGGTCGTTGCCAGCCTGTTCGAAACCACGATCTACCTCGTCGGCCAGCACATGGCGCAGTTCGCCGTCACCGGAAAGGCCGCCGCACCGATGCCCGCGCGCATCTCGGCATGGGCGATCTACGACGTGTTCGAAACCCGTGACGAGCCAGTCTTCATCGGCGTTGTCAGCGATGTGTTGTGGCAGAAATTCTGTGCGCTGTTCGCGCTGGATGACCTATGGGCGGACGAATCCTTGCGCACCAACAACCAGCGAGTGATGGCCCGCGACCGCATCCTGCCGCAGGTCCGCGCACTGGTCGCTTCGATGACCCGGGACGAGATCGTGGCAAAGCTGGAAGGCACCGGCCTGCCCTTCGCCCCCATCGCCCGGCCCGAGGACATGTTCGACGATCCGCAACTCGCCGATGGAGGCCTTGAGCCGGTCACCCTGGATACCGGCGGCGAGACGCGCCTGCCGACGATCCCGCTGCAAATGGGCGGCCTTCGCCCTGGCGCTCCGGTCACCTTGCCCTCCCCCGGAGCCGATAGCCGCACGGTACTTGCGGCGCTCGGCTACGACGAGGAACGGATCGAGCGGCTTGTCGCACAAGGGGCGGTCGGGTCTCAGTGACCCGGCCACCAATTGCGTCCGCAGACTGACGAAGCGGTCTGCAAGAGAAAAGAAAAAAGGCGCAAGGACTGTTAGCCTTGCGCCTTTTTTTAACGTCTGGAATCAGGGCCTTGTCAGAACTCGGCCAGCAGCCGGCCCATGCCTTGAATCTTGTCCTCGATGCCCACTGCGCGCAGGGCGTGCCAATACGTCGCGGTGTTGATGGCGATCACCGGCTTGGCCAGCTTCGCCTCGTATTCGGCGGCCAAACCGACCATCGAAAGGTTCGTGCCCACCTGTACGATGGCGTCGACATCATCCCCGTCCAGCTCGGCGATCACCTCGCGCAGGCGGTCCGGACCGACTTTGGCGATGTCGGTCCAGCGCTTGCATTCCAGTGGGATGTCGCGCTTCACGGTGAAGCCTGATTGCTCAAGGAAATTGCGCACTTCCGCATTGGCGACGGGGTAGTAGGGCGAAACGAAGCTCACCGTCTTCGCACCGTAGGCGTGGAGCGCGGCCGCCACCGATTCAGCGCCCGTGGAAGCGCCTGTCCCAGACAGGTCCTCGACCTGCTTCTTCCATTTTCGGCTACCCTCGACGCCGCCATAGAACGTGATCGCCGACATGCCCAGCACGAGGTAGTCCGGCTTGCAGGTCATCACCGAACGCACTGCATCGAGCGTGTTTTCGGCAATGGCCGTGGTCCCGGCGATGAAATCCTCGTTCGAGAGCGCCAGCGGGTCCTCAACGTAGATGCGCGAGAAATGGTTGGTCACGCCTTCGGGGCGCATCCTTTCCATGTCGGGCTGCACCACCGTGTTGGTCGAGGGGGCGATGACCCCCAGCAGCTTGCGCCAACCAAGAACGTCTCCCATTGCAGATACTCCTGTTGCGGACTTTGCGGCGGCCGCGTGATGATGGGGTTTGCCGGGGAAGGGTTCAGCGGATCTGCGAGGCCAGCGCCAGGCTCTCGTACATGGCCTGCCGCAACATGTAGGCGCGGCGGGCGGTATCGTCCTGCTTGATGGCCATCATAGCTTCGCGGCGGCGCTTATGCGCATCGTCCTGACCGCCGCGGATCATGGCCATGTTTTCCTTGGTCTGCGTCTGAGTGAAGCTGTGTGTCACCTCGCGGCGCTGGCGGTCGTAAAGCGCGAGGTTCTCGTCGGCGACGGCGGCCGAAACCTGTCCCTTCAGCACCGGCAACAGCTTTTCGAACAAGTTGAAGGCATCGTGCACCCCCGAATTCATGCCGAACCCGCCCAGCGGGTTGTTGAGGTGCGCGGCATCGCCCGCCAGTAGCACCCGGCCCTCGCGGAACGACTTCGCAACGCGCTGGTGGACCCGGTAGAGCGTGCGGTGCCTGGTCTGCACCATCGAGCCGTCCCCGACGAGGCGGCCGAAGATCGCATCCTTCATCGCGTCCGAACGCAGTTCGTCATCGCTGAGCGTTCCGTCGGTCGGCACCAGCACGCGCCACAGCGAAGGCACGCGCAGCAGCACCAGCCATTCGTCGGGATCGGAGACATAGTTGACCCAGGCCAGGTTCGGCAAATGGGCGGCAATGTCGAACTCGGTCGAGAGGCAAAGGAACCGCTCGGCATAAGTGAAACCGTCGAATTCGATGCCGAGCCACTTGCGCACCACCGAGTTCGCACCGTCCGCGCCAATCAGGTAGTCGCAGCGCAGGCGCTCGATGCCGGTCATCGTCTCGATCGCGAGGTTCACGCCCTCGGCGTCTTCCTCGAGAGCCAGCAGACGGCTGCCGAAGCGTACTTGCGCATTGCCCTGCTTTTCGAGGCCTGAAGCCAATGCGCGCGAGAGGTGGTACTGCTCGCACTGGATGCGGAAGGGGTAGCGGCTGACATCGCTGATCTCGGCAAGGTCGAAGTCGATCACTTCGCCCGATTGCCGGTCGCGCCAGTGGAAGACGGGCGCCTTCAGGCCCTTTTCCAGCAGCATCGGGGTGATCCCGATCTGGTCGAGCATTTCCAGCGTCGGCGGATGGAAGGTCGAGGCGCGCAGATCCTGCGCGCAATCATGGCCCGTCTCGATGACAACCACGTCGATACCCGCCTGCGCCAACAGCGTCGCCATAACCGTTCCGACCGGCCCGGCTCCCGCAATCGCCACCTGGCACCTTCCAACCGCTGTCATGTCGAGCAGACTCCAATAATCCCGTTCTGCTTCCGGCTATGGACTGGTGTTTTCGCTCCAATCGGCAATCTCGCCGAACTATCCGCCTCGCGGTGAACGGGCGGCACTGTAATCCTGCCCTCATGGCTATTGCCCGGCAGGCGAACGTTTCACCGCGCCCTGACGCCAAGAAGGGCGCACCTTTCGGTACGCCCTTCTGTTTGTTTTCAATTGTATTTCCGGCGTCAGACCACGGCGCAGATGGTCTTCCACTCCAGGTAATTCTCCAAGGCCTGCCGCCCGCTGTCGCGGCCCCAGCCCGACTGCTTGACCCCGCCGATGGCCAGCGTGGGATCGTACATCGCGTGACAGTTGATCCACACCGTGCCCGCCTTGATCGCACTCGACATCCGGTAAGCGTTCGACAGCCCCTCGGTCCAGACACTGGCGGCGAGGCCATATTCACTGTCGTTCGCGGCCGCGATCACTTCCTCCACATCGTCGAAGGCCTGCGCGACGAGGACCGGGCCGAACACTTCCTCGCGCACGATTTCCATGCCGGGATTCACGTCGACGACAAGGGTGGGGGTGATGAAGGTGCCCGCCTCGCCGGTACGCTCGCCGCCGGCCAGCATCGTCGCCCCCTCGGCGCGGGCGCGCTGGAGGAAGCCCTCGACACGCTCGGCGTGGCGCAGCGATACCACGGGGCCCATCTGGGTATCGGCGGCCAGGCCGTGGCCCAGCTTCAGGCCCTTGGCGTATTCCGCCACGCCTTCGACCACCTGATCGTGGACCGAACGATGAACGTAAAGCCGCGATCCGGCGATGCACACCTGCCCGCCGTTGAAGTAGATCGCATTGGCGACGCCCGGAATCGCCTGCGACAGGTCGGCATCAGGCATGATGATCGAGGGCGACTTGCCGCCCAGTTCCAGCGTCACGCGCTTGAAATTGGTCTTGGCGGCATCGAGCACCGCACGGCCGGTAGCGGTGGAGCCGGTAAACGCGATCTTGGCGACGCCCGGATGAGCAGCCAGCGCCGCGCCGGTTTCGCCGCCAAGGCCGGTGACGATGTTGATGACACCAGCCGGCACCCCCGCCTCGATCATCAGTTCGCCGAGGCGCAGCGCGGTGAGCGACGTGTCCTCGGCGGGTTTGAGCACGACGGTGCAGCCTGCCGCCAGCGCCGGGGCCAGCTTCATCGCGGTGAGCACCAGCGGCGAGTTCCACGGCACGATGGCGGCAACCACGCCCACCGGCTCGCGCACCGTCCATGTGCGCATCTGCTTGCCCGCGGGCTGATAATTGATCGAACTTTCGAGCGTGCTGCCCTCGATCGCCATGGCCTGTCCGGCGAAGAAGCGGAACTGGCTGACGGCGCCGGGGATTTCGGCCCAGCGGCCGACGAACAGCGGCTTGCCCTGGTCGAGCGTTTCCAGTTCGGCGAGGTCGTCGATGTTCGCCTCGATGAGGTCGGCCACCTTCCAGAGGATGCGCGCGCGCTCTGCCGGGACCGTGGCCCCCCACACTGCCAGCGCGGCACGGGCGGCGGAAACGGCGGCATCGACATCAGCCGCACCGGCCTTGGCGACCTGTCCCAGTTCGCTGCCGGTCGCGGGGTCCACCGTCGCGAAGGTGCCGCCATTCGCGGCCTGCGCCCACTCGCCGCCGATCAGCAGGCCCTTTCCGCTGGCGCGCCGCGCAAGAAACTCCTGCGTACCGGTACGAAGCGTGCTGAAGTCGAGTGGCATGGCTGTCTCCTTTGTTGCGACCTTCCTAGTGTGGTGGACGGCGACGTGGCCCCCCACCACCCTAAAAATTCGCTGGGCGGATAACTTTGTCCGAAACCGCAGCGCCTGCGCGCCGGCGCGGTACGCAAAACGCAATGCGGCCTTGCCGATTTGTTATATTTATATACCATTTTTGATCAACCCGGAGTCGTGAGCCGCACACCGCGCACGAAATCCGAAACCAAGAAACGGCCCGAGGGCCAACCGGGATGGGAAACACATGACCTATCGTTTGGGCGTGGATGTCGGCGGGACGTTCACCGATCTGTTGCTTTTCAACCAGGATAACGGCGAGTTCTGGCGTCACAAGACGCCGTCGACCCCGCATGACAGTTCCGAGGGCATCCTGAACGGTGTCACCGCCGTCTGCGAAAAAGGCGGTATCGCCCCGTCCGACCTCGAATTCTTCCTGCACGGCACCACCGTCGCCACTAACGCGGTGCTCGAAGGCAAGGGCGCCCGCGTGGGCCTCATCACCACCGATGGCTACCGCCAGGTGATGCAGATCGCCCGCTCCTTCGTCCCCGGCGGTCTGGCCGGCTGGATCGTCTGGCCCAAGCCCGAACCGCTGGCCGCGCTGGAAGACACCTTCGAGATCACCGGCCGGATGAATGCGCGCGGCGAGGAAACCGCCGCGATCGACGAGGCCCAGATCCGCACCGTGCTGGAAGAACTCAAGGCCTCGGGCGTTGAGGCGCTGACCGTCGCGCTTATCAATGCCTATCTCAACGGAGCCCACGAAGCGCGCGTGGCTGAACTGGCCGCAGAGATCATGCCTGACGTGCCGATCTCTCTCAGCCACCTCGTCCTGCCGGAAATGCAGGAATACGAACGCACGCTTACCACCGTGGCCAATGCCGCTGTGCGCCCGGTTGTGGGCAAGTACGTGCGCAACCTGCGCAGCCGCCTGCGCGGTGCCGGCATGGCGGGTTCGCTTTCCCTGCTGCGTTCGGACGGCGGGTTGATGAGTTCTGAAAAGTCGGAAGAGCATCCCGTCTCGCTGCTGATGTCCGGCCCCGCAGGCGGCGTCACCGGCGCGATCTGGGTCGGCCGCAATGCCGGTATCCGCAACATCCTGACGCTTGATGTCGGCGGCACGTCCACCGACGTAGCCCTGATCGAGGACCTCGAAGCGCGCCGCCAGCGCACCACCGAAGTCGGCCATCTTTCCGTGCGCGCCTCCGCGCTCGACGTGAAGACGGTCGGTGCAGGGGGCGGGTCCATCGCCTATGTTCCAGAGTTGACCAAGGCGCTGCGGGTCGGTCCGCAGTCGGCAGGCGCGGTGCCGGGGCCCGTCGCCTATGGCAAGGGCGGCACCGCGCCCACCGTCACCGACGCCAACGTCGTGCTCGGCTATTTGCCCGAGAACCTGCTTGGCGGGACGTTCAAGCTCGACCGTGAAGGCGCAAGAACCGCCGTCCAGACCATCGCCGACGCGCTTGGCATCGGCCTGATGGAAGCCGCGCGCGGCATCATCGACATCGTCAACGAGAACATGTTCGGCGCACTGCGCATGATCTCGGTGCAGCAGGGGTACGACCCGCGCGACTTCGCGGTGATGGGCTTCGGCGGCGCCGGCCCGCTTCACGTCAACGCGGTGGCCAGGCTGATGGGGTCATGGCCTGCCGTCTCGCCGGTCTCGCCGGGCGTGCTCTGCGCGCTTGGGGACGCCACCACCCGCATGCGCACCGAAACCGCGCGCTCGTTCTCGCAGCGCGTGGCAGATACCGGCGAGGATCAGGTGCTGACCCTGCTGGAGGAAATGGCCCGCCAGACCCGCGCCGAACTGGTGGCCGAAGGCATCGCCGATGCCGACATAACCAGCCAGTTCGAACTCGACGTGCGCTACGAAGGGCAGGCCTTCGAAGTGCCGCTCTCGATCGATCCGGAAACGCTGAAAGCCGATGGGCTGGCAGGCGTGACCGCGCGGTTCGATGCCGAGCACCTGCGGCTTTTCACCTTCAACATGGATTCGGCCCATGAACTGGTGAACCTGCGCGCCGTGGCGATGGGCCCGGCGCTGGAACTGCCCTCGCCCCCGCTCGAAAAGGGAGACGGCAATCCGATCCGCGCCAAGATCCGCGATCATGAGCTGTGGACCGGCAGCGCCATGCAGGCGGCCGTCATCTACGACCGCGCGAAGCTGCTTGCCGGAGACGTGATCCCCGGCCCCGCCGTCGTCACCGAGATGGATTCGACCACGTTGATCGAGGCCGACTGCATCGGCACCGTCGATCACGCCGGCAACATCCTCATCAACCTCGCCTGAGGGAGCCTTTCACATGACCGCACGTATCATCCAGGCCAACCAGGCTCCCTTCCAGACCGTACCCGTAGACCCGGTCACGCTGGACATCATCGAGAATGCGCTGCGTAACGCCCGCATCGAGATGGACGCCACTCTGGTGCGCACCGCCATGTCGCCGGGCATCCGCGAACAGGGCGACGCCTTCCCCCTCATCGCCGACCACAAGGGCAAGATGATCGTGGGCCAGTTCGGCTCCTACATCGGCCCCTTCCTGGACGGCTTCGACGGCACGGTAGAGGACGGGGACCTGATCTTCCTGTCCGATCCCTATTCGGTCGGCGGCGCGATCAGCCACTGCAACGACTGGCTGGTGCTGCTGCCGGTGTTCAAGGACGGGCGCCTGATCGCCTATACCTCGATGTTCGGCCACCAAAGCGACATCGGCGGAATGGTGCCCGGATCGATGCCGATCCACGCCACCGAGATCTTCCAGGAAGGCGTGCGCATCCCGCCCGTCAAGATCTGGAAGAAGGGCGAATACAATGAGGATCTGGTCAAGCTGGTCATGCACCAGTCGCGCACCCCGGACTGGTGCAAGGCAGACCTCAACGCCCTGATCGCCTCATGCCGGGTCGCCGCGCACCGTGTGGTCGAAATGGTGGAGCGCTTCGGCGACGATGTCTTCGTTTCGGCCACCGACATGCTGCTGGAACGCAACCACCGCGCGATGAAGCATCTGATCGAAAGCTCGATCGGCGAGGACAAGGTGTCCTTCGAGGACTACATCTGCGACGACGGCATGGGGTACGGCCCCTACAAGATCAAATGCACGATGTGGCGCGAGAACGGCCGCGTCGTGCTCGACTTCGCGGGCACCGATCCGCAATCGAAGGCGTCGATCAACATGCTGCTGAACGAAAACATGATGCGCATGTTCTTCGGCATCTACATGATCATGATCTTCGACCCGCAGATCCTTTTCAACGACGGGTATTACGACCTGATCGACGTGCGCATTCCAGAAGGTTCACTGCTCAAGCCGAAGTTCCCTGCCGCGCTTTCGGGCCGTACCCACGTGCTTGGCCGCCTGTTCGACATCCTGGGCGGCCTGCTGGGCCAGAAGACGCCGGAATTCCTCAACGCCGCCGGCTTCTCGTCTTCGCCGCACCTGTTCTATGCAGGGCACGACAAGGCTGGAAAGTGGTTCCAGCTGTTCCAGATCGGCTTCGGCGGCATTCCCGGCCGTCCGCTGGGTGATGGGCCGGACGGCCACTCGCTGTTCCCCGGCTTCACCAACGTGCCCAACGAGTTCCTGGAACGCTACTTCCCGCTCGAAATTGTCCGTTATGAAACGGTGGCGGATTCGGGCGGCGCCGGCCTGCATCGCGGCGGCAACGGCATCAACATGGTCTATCGCTTCCTGGAAAGCGGCGTAATCGCCATCCACGACGACCGCTGGTTCGTGCCGCCATGGGGTGTCAACGGCGGGCTTCCGGGCAAACGCGCAAAGAAAATCCTCACCAAAGCCGACGGCACCCGGATCGTCGTCGGCAACAAGCTGGAGGACTATCCGGTCGAGGCCGGTGACGAACTCCAGTTCATCACCTGGGGCGGCGGCGGCTGGGGCGATCCGCTCGACCGAGAACCCGCGCTGCTTGCCAAAGAGCTGAAGCAGGGCCTCGTCACTGCAGAAGGCGCGAAAGACTACGGCGTCGTACTGGCGAACGGTGCTGTCGATGAAGCCGCAACGCAGGCGCTACGCAGCGAAATGCGCGCCGCGCGCGGCGAAGTCCCGGTGTTCAACTTTGGTCCCGATATCGAGGAACTGCGCCGCAACTGCCTCGCCGAAACCGGATTGCCTGCGCCAACCGCGCCGCAGTGGGCCGCCCTCTCGAACGGCGCGCTTGCCGAAGCCGCCGAATAAGCATTCAGGGTACAAGGAAACCATTATGGCCAACCCGATTTTTCGCCAGAAGCTGGAAAGCGGCAAGTTCTTCATCGTCCCGGGTATCCAGGACATGATCGCCGCAGTGATCGCCAACAAGGTGGGGTTCGATCTCGTCTACGGCACCGGTTATTGGCTGACCGCATCCGCCTGGGGCCTGCCTGATGCCGGCATCGCGACCTACACCGAGATGCGCAACCGAATGGAGACGCTCGTGCGCACTTCCAATGCGGCGGTCATCGCTGATGCCGACACCGGATATGGCGGCCTGCTCAACGTCCATCACACCGTCAAGGGCTATGAGGCTTCGGGCGTTACCGCCATCCAGTTCGAAGACCAGGAATTCCCGAAGAAGTGCGGCCACACGCCCTTCAAGCGCCTGATCCCGCTGGAAGACATGGTCGAGAAGATCAAGGTCGCCATCGACGCCCGGAGCGATGAAAACCTCGTCGTCATCGCCCGCAGCGATGCCCGCGCCAGCGAAGGGATGGACGGCATGCTCCGCCGGCTGGAAGCCTATTCGAAGGCCGGCGCCGACGTCCTCTTCCCGGAGGCCCTGACCTCGGAAGAAGAAATGCGCCGCGCCTGCGCCGAACTGGACAAGCCGTGCATGGCCAACATGTCGAACGGCGGCAAGTCGCCGGTGCCGAACGCCTCGGTGCTGGAGGAGATCGGCTATGCCTATGCGATCTACCCGTCGCTCACCAGCCTCGTCGCCTGCACCGCGATGGAAAAGGCTCTACGCAATCTCAAGGACAACGGCGTTGGCGAGCCGGAAGGCATCTTCGACTTCAACGAGTTCTGCTCGCTGATCGGCTTCGAGGATGTCTGGGATTTCGAGAAGAAGTGGGCCCCGGTCCCGGCTCCGGTCAAGTAAGGCATAACCCGCATGAAGCGCCGCATCGCCGCCGCCGTCCTCTCCCGCTCGGGCGACCACCCCAAGCCCTATGCCGAGAACGAACCCCTCGCGGTCCGCCAACTAGACCTCGACGATCCGCTGCCCGGCGAAGTGCTGGTGCGGATCGACGCTGCGGGCATTTGCCACTCGGACCTTTCCGTCATCAATGGCGACCGCCCCCGGCCGATGCCGATGGCGCTGGGGCACGAGGCCGCAGGCACGGTGCTCGAACTCGGCGATCCTGATGAGCCGGGCCTCGCCGTGGGCGACCGCGTGGTGCTGGTCTTCCTGCCCAGCTGCGGTCAATGCGTGCAATGCCTTTCGGGCGAGGGGTATCTCTGCGCCAACGGCGCCGCCGCCAACGGCAAGGGCGAACTGATGCGGGGCGGCAGCCGCTTGTCCTGCACCGGGGAACATGGCCGCGAGACCGTGCACCATCACCTCGGCGTCTCGGCATTCGCGACCCAGGCAGTGGTGGACCGCCGCTCACTGGTGAAGATCGATGCCGATATTCCGCCGGAAACGGCAGCCCTGTTCGGCTGCGCGGTATTGACCGGGGTAGGCGCAGTGATGAACACCGCGAAAGTCCAGCCGGGTGAAAGCGTGACCGTGATCGGCCTAGGCGGTGTGGGCCTGTCGGCGCTGCTCGGCGCGCTGGCGGCGGGCGCACAGCCGGTCCATGCCGTGGACCCGTCCCCCGCAAAGCGGGCGCTGGCGCTGGAACTGGGCGCGGCCAGCGCCTCTGCTCCCGGCGAGGATGAAGTTGCCATGGGCAGCGACGTGGTGGTCGAAACGGTCGGCAAGGCCGCCGTGCTAGCCCATGCATACCGCTCGGCCCGGCGCGGCGGGCGAATCGTCACGGTGGGCCTGCCCAATCCGTCGGAAGAACTGTCGATCAACGCGCTGTCGATCGTGGCTGACGGAAAAACCCTGATGGGCAGCTACATGGGTTCATCGATCCCGGCCCGCGACATTCCCCGATATATCAAGCTCTGGCGTGCTGGACGCCTGCCGGTGGAAAAACTGCTGACATCGGTTGGCCCACTGGAAGAGATCAACGAGGCCATGGACAAACTGGCTTCGGGTGAGGCTATCCGACAGGTGATCGTACCCGGCTGGTAGGCCCTAAACAGGACCGCCGCGGCGAAGGCCGATGGGAGGATCGGTTCCCGCCTGTCGGCTTTATCTATCCGACAGGCGGATAATACCTTGATTAATTCGAGCAAACGTCATTCTCTTGTCACTCTCTCTTCATCGCAAGAAACTGACAGGGTCTGATAATGGAAAAAGGGGTTCCAATTCGCTCTATCACGCGTTCGATCGCGGCATTGAAAGCCATCAACCGACACGGTTCGCTCTCCATGATGGAGATCGCCAAGGCTTCCGAAGTGCCCTATCCGACCGCGTGCCGCATCGTTCAGACCTTGCTTTACGAAGGCCTGATCGAGCAGGAGCCCGCGCGCAAGCGCTACCGCGCGACGGCCATGGTCCAGACACTGGCCACTGGCTTCCAGCATGACGATGAACTTGTCCGTCTGGCCCGCCCGCACATCGTCGGCCTTACCAAGCGCGTCGGCTGGCCGGTTTCCATAGCAATTCGCGTGGGCCGCGAGATGATGCTGCGTGATTCGACGCACTCGAATTCGTCGCTGACGTTCGAGCGCTATTACCCTGGCTTCACCCTGCCGATCCTCGACAGCGCCTCGGGCAAGGTCTCGATGGCCTATGCCCCCGACGACGAGCGCGAAATGATCCTGCGCTTCATGCGCGTTTCGCAGGAAATCGACCTCAACTATCTCGCCACCGCCGAAGTCAGCCTCGATGTCGAGCGTATCCGTGCCGAAGGCTACGCGGTGCAGGGCCGCAACCACTTCAACCTGACGCCGGGCAAGACTTCGTCGATCTCGGTGCCGATCTTCCGCAATGGTCACTTCGAAGCGGCGATGACCATGGTGTTTTTCGTGGCCGCCATGCGGCTTTCGCAGGCCCTGGAACTCTACCTCGACGATCTGCGCGCAACGGCTGCGGCAATCAGTCACGACCTGTCGAACCCGATGCCGATGCCAATGGGCAACGCCTGACACGAAAACGGGAGGTCCAGCGGACCTCCCGAGATGTTGCAGCCAAAGCGCCCCGGAGGCGCATTTTTTATTGGTTCGACATCACAGCCGCGCCGTAACCGCCTTGGTTTCGAGATAACCGTCGAGCCCTTCCTTGCCGAATTCCCGGCCCCAACCCGACTGGCCATAGCCGCCAAAGGGAATATTGGTCCCCACCGCGCCGTGGCAATTGATCGAGACATGGCCCGAACGAATGCGTTTCACCAGCCGGTGCGCCGTCGACAGGTCTTTCGTCCAGACCGAACCGGACAGTCCGTAAGGCGTGTCGTTAGCCATCACGGCCAACTCATCGAGGTCTGTCGTCTCGACTTTCATTACTGCCATGACTGGCCCGAAGATTTCTTCCTTCACCAGCGGCATGTCCGGGCGGCAGTCCGTGTAGATCGTCGGCCGGATGAAATTGCCAGGACGGTCCAGCTTCTCTCCGCCTGTCACCAGCGTCGCCCCGGTTGCCTCGGCGCTGCCGATATAGCCCATGACCTTGGCGGTGTGCGCGTCAGAAATCATCGGCCCCTGCGTTGTCGCCGGATCGAGGCCATGTCCCAGCGTCATCGATTCCGCAAAGCCCTTTAGGCCGGCCACCAGTTCGTCATGCACGTCGGCATGGGCGAAGATGCGCGTGCCGGCCATGCAGTTCTGGCCCTGCAGGAAGAACGTAGCCATGGCGACGCCCGGAACCGCCAGCGCAAGGTCGGCGTCGGGCATGATCATGACCGGGCTCTTGCCGCCCAGTTCCAGGCTGACCTTCTTGAGATTGCCCAGTGCTGCGGAGACGATCTTGCGCCCGGTCGCGGTGGAGCCGGTGAACGAGACCTTGTCGATCCCCGGATGCGCCGCAATCGCCGCCCCGGCATCGCCGCCGAGGCCATTGACGATATTGACCACCCCGGCGGGGAAGCCAGCGTCCAGCACCATCTGCCCCAGCGCAAGAACCGAAAGCGGAGTTTCTTCCGAAGGCTTGATCACAACCGTGCAGCCTGCCGCAAGGGCGGGCGCCAGTTTCAGGATCGCGGTCGACAGCGGCACGTTCCACGGCACGATCTGGCCGACCACGCCCACAGGTTCGCGCAAGGTGTAAGTCAGCGCTTCGGTTTCGGCGGCGATATGGCGCGGGGGCGCGGTGGTGGTGCCCTCGATGCGCATGATCGCGCCTGCGTAATAATCGATCATCTCGACGCAGTTCGCCGTCGTCAGCCCGGCGATGAAGGCGGGCATGCCGTTGTCGAGAATGTCGAGCTGGGTCAGCAGCAGCGCGTTCTGCTCCATGATCCGGGCAAGCCGGTGCATCAGCGCGGTCCGCTCAGCCACGGTCATGCGGGTCCACGGCCCGTCGAACGCCCGCCGCGCGGCGGCCACGGCGCGGTCCACTTCCGCAGCCCCGCCCGTCTGGACACGGGTGAGTTCGATGCCGGTGGCCGGATCGATGCTGGCCATCTCGCCGCTGCCCTCGATCCATTCGCCGCCAATCAGCAGCTTGTGGGTCTTGCCGAGGAAAGCAGCGGTTTCGGGCGCGATGGCGTGGCCATCGAACGGTACGGCGTTGGCGCTCATACCGGCACCGTCCGGCAATCGTAAGTGAACAGGCCCAGCGATTCCTCGTCCTTCGTGCCTTCGAGGCCGAAGAAGTCGGTGTTCTGACCCTGCATGCGGTCGGCGTTAGCGTTGCTCTCGGCCTGGATGAAAGTCGCGCGTTCGTGGCGCGCAGCCTCGTAGCGCTTCAGGCCCTCGCCGATGGAGGCTGAGGCCGCCAAGGCGCGGGCCAGCACCACACCGTCCTCGATACCGCAGGCCGCACCGTGCCCCAGGAACGGCGTCATGGCGTGGGCGGCATCGCCGATCAGGGTAACGTTGTCGTCGATGATCCAGCCGGGCAGCGCGGTGCGGGCGTTGATCGCCCACTTGTACATCGGCTGTTCGCAGGCGGCCGCGATCAGCTTCTGCGCATCGTCGCACCAGCCTGCATAGACCTTGCGGACTTCCTCGGGGTCGACCGGGGTGGTCCAGCCTTCCTCGTTCCAGCCTTCCTGGCGTGAGAAGAACACGAAATTCATCGCCGTCGAACCACGGATGTTATAGCGCGTGATCATCGCGCCCGGACCGATGATGATGCCGGGAAAGTCGGAAAGTTCCTGCAATTCCGGCGTCACCGGTACCAGGCAGCGCCAGGCGACGTGGCCGGTGAAGTGCGGCGGTGTGGTCTCGAAGCGTTCGCGGATCACCGATTTGACGCCGTCCGCACCAACGATGAGGTCACCCGTCACGGTCGAACCGTCGACCAGCGTCACGGTATTGCCCTCGCTGGAAACCACGCCGGCGCTGGTGCGCAGCTCAACGCCCGCGCGGCGCGCTGCGCCCAGAAGCACTTCGTGCAGGTCGGCGCGGTGGATCGTGACGTAAGGCGCGCCGTACTTGTCGCGCTGGTCCGAACGGTCCTTGGCAACGATGGTGCGGCCATCCTGCCAGTGCTGGATACGCTGGCGGCTGGGCTCGACGCCCGCACTTGCCGTTTCCTCGCAGACGCCGATGAAATCGAGGCCCTTCATGGCGTTCGGGGAGAGTGTGACACCCGCCCCGATTTCGCCGAATTCACGCGCGCTTTCGAGCAGCGTGACCTTGAAGCCCTCCTGCGCGAGCGCGGCGGATGCGGTCATACCCGCAATGCCGCCGCCCACCACGACGATGGTTTCGCTGCGGCTCATGTCAGCCCTTGCTCTCGAGCTGGCCGGGAATATGCGATTCGTGGTTCTGGAGATACCACTCGGCGATTTCCTCACGGGTGGCCCACCAGACGCCCGGCAGCGACTTGGCGTGTTCGATGAATTCACGCAGCGCCCGCACGCGGTGAGCGCGGCCCGAGACATGCGGGTGCAGGCCCACGTTCATGATACGGCCCGTCTTCGCACCTTCGGCGTAAAGCACGTCGAGTTCTTCGATCAAGGCATCGCGGAACTGGTCGGTGGTGAAGTTCTTGCGGGTGATGAAGGTGAAGTCGTTGATCTCGTTCGAATAAGGCACCGAAACGATCGGGCCGTTCGGCGTGCGCAGCAGGAACGGCTGGTCGTCGTTCATGATGTCGCAGTAGAACGTGCAGCCCTGCTCCGCGAGGATGTCGGCGGTCTGCATCGTGCCGCGCAGCGAGGAAGAGAGCCAACCCTTCGATTTGCGGCCGGTGAACTTCTCGAACTGCTCAAGGCTGCGCATGACGATGTCGCGCTCCTTCTCCGGCTGGTGAGCGAAGTTGGTCAGCAGTTCGCCCTGCTCCCAGTTGTGGGTCAGCAGTTCCCAGCCGCGTTCAAGCACGGCGTCGGTCATCGCCTTGCGGCGCTCGAAGGTCACGGCGTTGGTGGTGCAGCTGGCCGGAACGCCCAGTTCGTCGAACAATTCGAACAGGCGCCAGATGCCTACGCGCTGGCCATATTCGCGCCAGGTGAAGTTCGGAAAGTCAGGCGTATTACCGGGCAACACATCGGGCAGGATCGCCGGGCCGCCCGCGTAATAGGGCTTGTCGGTATCCTTGGTGAGGTCCCAGGTTTCAAGGTTGAACGTAAGGATCAGGGCAACCCGCGCGCCGTTCGGCCACTTGAGCGGCTGGCGCTGCGGGAGGGGGACGTAATCGTATTCCATGGGACAATTCTCGCTTACGACTTGTTACAGGACCCGAACCATAATCCAGGCATCCTTCCCCACCCCCGCGCCGCGAATGTCCGACTTGCGATCAAAGGCTTGCAAGTTTCGGATAAGCCGGGGGCGACACCTCATGGCACTCACATGCCGAGAACTTCAAGAGCCACCCGCTCGGAAGATTCCAGAGCGCCTTCCAGGCCGCGCGCACCCGTGGCGGTATGTTCGCCGCAGAAGAACAGATTGCCGGCCGGCTTTGCCATCTCGTCCATCCAGGCGACCTGCCCGGGCGCGATGTAGGAAAAGTCGCCCAGGTTGAACTTTTCCTGCGACCAGCTGAAATAGGAATGCGCGGTCAGCTTGCCTTTAGCGGCAGGACGCAGCGCCTCGATCCGGGCGACGACCATGGCCTTGATCGCTTCGGCTCCGGCCCGGTCCCAATAGTTCGCGAGATTGCCTCGGGCCTGAGCGATGAAGCCGGTGATCTGCTGGGGGTCTTCACCGTAGCGCTGCGGGATGACGTTGCCGAGCGTCCCGTCAGTCCACATGGCGGGCGCAAGGCCGTCCTGCTCCCAGAAAGGGGTCTCGGCCGTCACGAAAACCATGGAAATCGGCTGATAACCGAGCTGCGCCACCGCCTGCGCCTGAACGCCGGAAAGACCCGGGTCGATCGCCACGTTGCGCAGCGCCGAGAACGGCAGCGAGCATATTACCTTGGGCGCGGAGAACGTCGCCCCGTCTGCACAGTGAACGGTGACCTTGCCCCCGGCCTGGGTGATCGCCACGATCTCGCGGCCCAGCAGGAGGTCGCCCTTCATCTGCTTTGCCAGCGCCATCGGCATAAGCAGGTTGCCGCCTTTTACCGCGAAGGACTTTGGACCCGCAGCGATCTGCGCCTTGACGAAACCGTCGTTGTACTCGCTGAGCAGCGCCGAAACGTCGTAGGCGTTCATGCCGTAATAGGGCGCGATATCGTAGGCGAGGTGGATCGCCTGATCCGATAGCCCCTGCTCGCGCAGAAATGCATGGAGCGAGATGTCGAGCTTCGCGTTGACCGGATCGTGCCAGGAATTCCAGTCCGTCAGCCGGGTTTTCTGCGCCACCAGCATCGGCACGAGTTCACCGGGCATCACCGATTTGAGCGCATCGGGGAAGGGGTTGCCGGGAAACTTCGCCCATTCCTCACGGGTGAGCGCCTTGTCGCCCATATACAGCAGGCCCGGCGGGCCGATGCGGTAGCGAGCGCCCACTTCCTGCATCTCGACGCCCGCGCGGTTGGCGATATCCAGGCCGCGGCCATAGCCCTCGCCCATCGAATTGAAACCCATCTCGGGATAGCCGGGCTGGTCGAGCAAGGTCATGATCCGCCCGCCGACACGCTCGCGCGCCTCGATCACGCTGACCTTGAGGCCCTGGTCCTCAAGCAGCCAGGCCGCCTGCAGACCAGAGATACCGGCGCCAAGGACCAGCACATCGGGCTCGCCCGAACGGGCGGCCATGGGCTTGGCCTTCGCCGCCTTCGCTGCGGCGGCGCGCGGCAGGCCCGAGGCCAGTGCGCCCGCGCCGAACGCCGCTGCGCCGATTGCGAACCTGCGCCTGTCCATCACCATGCGTGCCTGCTCCTCAATCCTTGCGGGGCCGAAATGCGCAGGATCGCGCGGTATCGTAGCCTGAACAAGGGATACCGCGCCCTGTCGCAGTCAGGAAGGGATCGCCATGGATGCCCATCAGGCGGATAACCGGGGCAGGCGGAATGGTGCTGGCCTAGGCAAGGAAGGCGTTCACTTCTGCCACGACCCGGTCCCGCTCCAGCTGGATGACCCCGTGCTTGACGCCGGGCATGTCGATCCTGCGGCCACCGCGATAATGGTGGGCGGTTTCGAGCGTGACCTCCCACAGGTCGTCCTCGGGATTGAACACCAGCACTGGCTGGCTGACCTGCGCCATCGCGCCAAGGAAATCGTAGCGGTAAACCGAGATGTAGCCCCACGGCATCCGCGATCCAAGGCGCAGGTATTCCGCCATGTTGACGTGGCGGTCTTCGTAGGGAATGCGCGGATCGCTGAGTTCGCCGATGATCGACCACAGTTTCTCGACGTGAGAGAGATCCTTCCCCGGCGGCGGGAAAGCGCGCAGGAGTTCTTCCAGCTTGGCCTCGCGCAGTTCCGCCGGGAAGGCCGCCACGCCGAACACCACGACGCGCCGCACCCGCTCCGGCAGGCTGCGCGCAAGTTCGGTCGCGACAAGAGAACCGGTATGAAAACCCATGACGTCGAATGCGCCCGGCGCGATGCTGCCCTGCGCGGCAAGGACGTCCATCAGGGCGGCCATCACTTCCCCGAAGTCCTCGATCCGCGCCGGCTCCGGCGGAGCATCGCTCATGCCGTAGCCGGGCGTGTCCACGGCGATCACCGTGCGGCCCTGCGCCAGCGGCTCCATCACCGGTAACCAGTCCCTGCCGTTGCTGGGGGTCTGATGAAGGCACAGCAGCGGAAGCCCCTGCGCACCGGGCGCGCCTTGGGCGATACGGTAGTGAAGCTGGCCGTAACGGCTGTCGACATAGCCGCGCTTGATGACGCTCATTGCGTGATATCCTGATTATCGGCGGAGTAGGAGAGTTCAGGCGCCGTCCGCTCCTGCTCGGCGGGGTCGGTTTCGACGAGATTGATGAAGACGCCGTCACAGTCGCGGATGCAGACTTCGAGCTGGGCGCGGTGTTCCATCGTGAACAACATCGGCTCGGGCGCCCAGGTGGCGCCCAGTTCGCGCAGGCGCGCCAAAGTCGCCGCCATGCTGGTGACGTAGAACACCAGCGCCACCTCGCCGATCCGCGCAGGGCCGGCCGCCAGCGGCAGTTTTTCGGCAGGCGTGCCGTCGGCCAGCTGAAACAGGCCGATCATCCCGTAGTTCGGCCCCGGCCGCTTGACGATGCGGATGCGAAACGGGCGCGGGTCGTCGAAACCGAGGATCGCCATGGCCGAGGGATGATCCAGGTTTCCCTCGAAATACGTCTCGGTCAATCCGATGGCGCGGTAGAAACTGGTCGCACGGCCAAGATCGCGGACGAAAAGCGTGGCGCGGATCAGGGCGGAACTGGGATGCTCCTGCATGGTCGATAAGCTCCCTTCGCGTTTCTGAAGCGAAAACAGACGCGAGCGATCGTCAGCTTGCAGCCATTCTCCCGCCAGTGGCCGACAGGTGGACATGCGCCCCCTTTGCGGCTTGCTCCGCCCCCTGTTCCTTGCGCAGAAGATGCGGAAGGGAACAGGGAACACCACCTAATGGCCGATCATGTCCGGGGACATATTTCCTATCTGCGGGAAGGCGTGGAAACCGGGCGCGAATGGTTCGAGCGGATCGATCACCCCCGGTCCGGCGCCAGCACGCTGCGCGCCTTCTGCGAAATGGACGACGCCGCCCTCACCCGCGATGTCACCTATTTCCTCGACAGCACATCGCGCCCGGTCGATGCCTTTTGCCGGGTCACCGTAGGCGGCGCGGTAAAGGGTACGGCGCTGTTCCTCGCCGAGGAGGAAGGCATTCGCTGCGAGGTGCGAATGCAGGAACTCGGGCGGATTTCGCAGCATCTGCCGCTGGAAGGTCCAGCCGGCTATCTCGGCCTCCATCCGCTGGTCGGAGACGCGCTGGTGGCGCCGCTTCGCGGCACCGCGCGGCCTGGAGAATTCCTGCCGGTTCACGGCGTGACCAACTCCATTTCCCCGAACGGCGACCAGGGCCTTTACGCAATGCCTGTCACCATCGACGCCGCCTGGCTTGGCCGCGAGCAGGTAACGGTGCCCGCCGGCACGTTCGATGCCGACCGCTACGCCCTGCGCTGGCACGTGGACTGGCCCGTTGCAGACCTGTGGGTATACGGTCCGCGCGCCATATTCGTTCAGATGACCTGGGACATGGTGGGCGCCCGCTACGAACTCACCGAAATCTCCGGCGCGGACTGAAAAAGCTCTCCGGCAGGCGAACATTCAGGACCAGCCCCTCCTCCGCCCCTCCAGCCGTGCGCATTGTTGCACCGGACGCCCAGGCCCCATAAGGTGAAGCCGCATGAATTCGAGCCAGTTGCCTGCCAAGCCCGTCACCCGGCGCGGCTATGCCGACGGTCCTTTCGGGCAGGTCCATTACCAGAGCCTGGGGGACGGCGCCCCTCTGCTGCTGCTGCATCAGGCTCCCATGACATCCTCGCAGTTCGACTATGTCTATGAACCGCTGGCCCGGCGCGGCTTCCGGGCGATCGGCATCGACATGCCCGGCTTCGGCGGTTCAGATGCCACGCCCGGTACACCGACAATCGGCGACTATGCGCAGGTCGTGCCCGCAGTGCTCGATGCGCTGGGGTTGGAGAAAGCCGCGATCCTCGGCCACCATACCGGCGCGCTCGCCGCCACCGAGGCGGCTGTCGTGTTCCCTTCGCGAGTGAGCGCGCTCATTATCAATGGGCCGCTGCTGGTCGACGAAGCGGGCCTGCGCGAATTCATGGAAGGCCTGCATCAGAAGGAAAAGGCATTCCATGCAGAACCCGAAGCGGGCCACATCGTCAACATCGTCAAGGTGCGCGACTGGTTGGCGAAAGGCGCGATCCCGCCCGAACGCCTGAGCGACTATGCGGTTCAGGCACTGGTGGGCCGGGGCGCATATTGGTGGGGCCATCACGCGGCGTTCACGTACGATCAGGCCGCCCGCCTGCCACTGGTGACCCAGCCGGCCATGATCCTCACCAATACCGGCGACGTGATCCACGACCATGCACCTGCCGCCCATGCACTCCGCCCCGACTTCGCCTATGCGGCCCTTGAAGGCAGCGGCGTGGACATCGTCGACGAACAGCCCGAAGCCTGGGCCGATGCCGTAGCCGCGTTCCTGCACTCGGCCGGGAATACTCTCCAGGCGGATATTACAGCCTGATTTTCAGGGCGCACCGGAGCGCAGCGTTACGCCCCTATTGCGTACCTCCCCGCCGAAGCGCCCACTGGTTGAAGGATAGAACAAACGTGCCGTCACTGCGCAGCTTCAGCCCTACCGCCCTTGCCATCGCGCTGTCGCTTTGCGCGATCCAGCCTGCCGCCGCGCAGGGGACGCCTGCCTCGACCATAGCTCCGACTGTAAGCGCCCAGCCTCATCCATGGCTGACGGTCGCCGAGTTGCGCAAGCTCTACAAGGACAAGCAGAGCCGGTTCCTGAGCGTGGGCGACCTCACCATCCACTACAAGGATGAAGGCCCGCGCGATGCGCCCGTGTTGCTCATGGTCCACGGCTCGGAAAGCAGCCTGCGGACATGGGACCGGATCACGCAGGTCCTCAAGAGCCGCTACCGCGTGATACGCTTCGACTTGCCTTCCTACGGCCTTTCCGATGGCCCCACCGACAAGGCCGTGAAGGCCCTTCAGCCCACCGACGTGCCCATCGCCCTGCTGGACAAGTTGGGGGTGAAAAAAGTGACGTTCGTCGGCGTGTCCAGCGGCGGCACCATGGGCATGTACCTTACCGCGCGCCGGCCCGACATGGTAGAGCGGCTGATCCTGTCCAACACCCCGTCCGACCCGGTGGATACCAGTCACCTCGTCATGCCCAAGGCGTTCCTCGACGCGCAGGCACGCGCCAAGGAAACGGGCTTTCGCGATCAGGATTTCTGGAACCAGTTCCTCAGCTACTTCGCGGGAGATGCAAGCCGCATTTCCGCGCAGACGCGCAAGGAATATTACGACTTCTACCGCCGCGTGCCCGAGAAGAACCTGATCGCACTGATCGCCCGCATCGGCGACGGCAAGCAGGCTTCGGTGGAGATGGCCAAGATCGACAAGCCGGCCTTCCTCATCTGGGGCGGCGCCGACCCGCTGCTGCCGGAATCGGCCGTAACGGCAATCACGCGCTATCTTTCGCACGCGCAGATTTCGAAGGTGGTGATGCCCGATGTGGGACATTATCCACCGCTGGAAGTGCCAGATCGCTTCGCCCAGCTTATCGCCGCATATGTCGAGGCGGGAACACCGAAGCTGCCGCAATAGCCGAAATCGCTTTCCGATTGCCCGATGGTCGGAGATTGCCAGCCACCGTCCTCTGCGGCATGGCTTTCCAGCTTAGGAGCGAACCATGACCGCACCGCGCACGCTTTACGAGAAGCTGTGGGACAGCCACGTCGTTGCCGAATTGCCCGGCGGCGACAGTCTGCTCTACATCGACCGCCATATCGTCCACGAAGTTTCCAGCCCGCAGGCCTTCGTCGCCATGCGCGAAAGCGGGCGCAAGTTGCGCCGGCCGGAAACCCACCTTGGCGTGGCGGATCATGCCGTCCCCACCCGGACCCGCGGCGGCGAAATCCCCGATCCGCAGGCCCGTGCACAAGTCGCCGAGCTGGAAGGCAACGTCGCCGAATTCGGCGTGCCTTATGCCGATCTCACCGGGCCGGAGCAGGGCATCGTCCATGTCATCGGCCCTGAGACCGGCTTTACCCTGCCCGGCACCACCGTGGTCTGCGGAGACAGCCACACAACCACCCACGGCGCTTTCGGCGCGCTCGCCTTCGGGATCGGCGCCAGCGAACAGGGCACCGTGATGGCCGCGCAGGCGCTGCCGCAGGGCAAGGCGCGCACGATGAAGGTCGAGCTTGTCGGCAAGCGTCATCCGCTGATCGACGCCAAGGACATCGCGCTGGCCCTGATCGCCAGGATCGGCGCGCATGGCGCAGTGGGTCATGCCGTCGAATACGTCGGCACCGCCATCTCCGGCATGGCCATGTCCGAGCGCATGACCTTGTGCAACATGACCATCGAGGCAGGCAGCCGCATGGGCATGGTCGCACCCGATGAAGTGACGTTCGCCTACCTCAAGGGCCGCCGCCTTGCTCCCAGGGGAGAAGCCTGGGAGGCCGCGACCGCCTACTGGCGCACGCTCGCCAGCGATCCCGGCGCGGCTTACGACAGGATCGTCACGCTGGACCTCGACCTGATCGAGCCGCAGGTGAGCTGGGGCACCAGCCCCAACCAGACCCTGCCGATCGGCGCACTGGTGCCCAGCCCGTCTGCGATTGCCGATGTTTCCGAAAGGCGCGAGACCGAAAAAGCGCTGGCTTACATGGGGCTTGAGGCCGGGCAGCCACTTTCCAGCGTTGCCATCGACCATGTCTTCATCGGTTCGTGCACCAATGGCCGCATCGAAGACCTGCGCGCCGCGGCCCGCATCGCGCAGGGCCGCAAGGTGGCGGATGGGGTACGCGCCATCGTCGTGCCGGGCTCCGCCGCCACCCGCGCGCTGGCCGAAGCCGAAGGACTGGACCACGTCTTTCGTGAAGCCGGATTCGAGTGGCGTTTCGCGGGCTGCTCGATGTGCGTAGCCATGAACGAGGACCGCCTTGCCCCCGGTGAGCGCTGCGCCAGCACGTCCAATCGCAATTTCGAGGGACGGCAAGGCCCTGGCGGCCGCACACACCTGATGAGCCCGGCCATGGCCGCCGCCGCCGCCGTTTCCGGCCATCTCGCCGACGTGAGGGATTTCGCCTGATGCCCAGCACATCTTCGGACAAGGGGCCGTTCAAGACGGTCACCGGCCTCGCCGCCGCCATGCGCGAAGAGAACATCGACACCGACATCATCTTTCCCGCGCGCTTTCTGCTCATCACCGCGCGCGCCGGCCTGGGCGAATATGCCTTCCATGACCGCCGCTTCGATACGGAAGGCAGGGAAGTGCCCGACTTCGTACTGAATGCCGAACAATTCCGCGAAGCGCCGGTGATCGTCGCAGGTGCGAACTTCGGTTCCGGCTCCAGCCGCGAGCAGGCGGTCTGGGCGCTGCTGGGCCGCGGAACCCGCGCGGTTATATCGTCCAGCTTCGGCGAAATCTTCTATTCGAACTGCCTGCGCAACGGCGTCTTGCCGATCCTGCTGCCGGAGGACGATGTCGCCGCGCTGATGGACGCAGCCCAAAGCGGCGCCACGTTCACCGCCGACCTCGAAGCGCAGGAACTGCGGGTGGAAGGGCAAGCCACACGCACGTTCGCGATTCCCGCCGAACGCCGCTTGGCAATGCTCAACGGCTGGGACGAGACCGACCAGATCATCAACCAATACAGCGCCGCGATCGATGCCTTCGAACAGGGGCAGCGCCGCATGCAGCCGTGGCTTTACCAAGAGGAACAGGACGCATGAGCAGCGAGGAAGACCTGCTGGCCAACTACAAGAAGGCCTATGACAACCGCGTCGGCTTCGGATCGCGCCCCGCGCTGATCATGATCGACTTCTGCCAGGCTTATTTCGAGCCGGGCAACGCGCTCTACTCCGAAGTCGACGAGGCGCTGGAATCCGCCCTGCGCGTGCGCACCGCCGCCCGCGCCGCCGGCGTGCCGGTAGTGCTGACCAACGTGGTCTACCACCCCACGGGCTTCGACGGCGGCCGCTTCTACGAAAAAGCGATGCCGCTGAAGAACTTCCTCAAGGGCAGCCCGATGGGCGCATTCGGCCCGGGCTTGGAGCCGTTCGACGACGAACTGGTCGTTTCCAAGCAGTACCCCAGCGCCTTCTTTGGCACCTCGCTGGCCTCGACCCTGACGGCTGCGGGGATCGACAGCGTGATCCTTACCGGCCTCACCACATCGGGCTGCGTGCGCGCCACCTGCGTCGACGCAATGAGCCATGGCTTTCGTACCGCCGTCGTCGCCGAAGCCTGCGGCGACCGGCATGACGCCCCGCACGAGGCGAACCTGTTCGACATGAATGCCAAGTATGCCGACGTCGTTGGCGAAGCCGAAGTCGTAGCCTTCCTTGAGGGCCTCAAGGCCTGAACACACTCTCCGCCGGGCGGTCATAGGACTGCCCGGCCCGCGACCCCGTCATGGCGCCCCCTAGCATCGCCCCATGTCCACGACCCCCCACTCCCAATCTCATCGCGAAGGCCGCCTTGCCGGCCGCACCGCGCTCATCACCGGCGCCGGTCTTGGCATCGGGCGCGCCTGCGCCATCCGCTTCGCCGAGGAAGGCGCGCGGCTGGTTCTCACCGACATCGACCCCGTTCGCCTCGCCGAAACGCGCGCGCTGCTCACGCCGGGATGCGAGGCGCTGGTCCACCCCGCCGACGTCACCGACGAAACCCCGGTCGCCGAACTGTTCGCCCACGCCGATGCGTTCGGCCCCGTCGAAATTCTGGTCAACAACGTCGGCGGTGGCCGGCCGGGACGCATCTGGGATCTTTCGGTCGAAGACTGGGACCACACCATGCGCCTCAGCCTGCGCTCGATGTTCCTGTGCACGCGGGCGATCCTGCCCGGCATGATCGAGCGTGGCTACGGACGAATCGCATGCCTTTCCTCCGGCGCGCGCAATGGCACGGTGTGGAATGCACTGCATATGGGGGCCTGCGCCTATTCCACCGCCAAGGCGGGCGTGACCGGCTTCGTCCGCGATCTTGCGATAGAGTTGGCCGACAGCGGCGTCACCATCAACGCAGTCGCACCGGGCCCTATCGACACCGAACTGGCCGGCCCGTTCCTGCGCGCCATGGAGCAGCAAAGCCTTGATTACAGCCCGTTCCGCATGGTGCCGATGCGTAGGCTGGGTACTCCGCGCGAAGTCGCGGACGCGCTGCTCTACGTTTGCTCGCAGGAAGCCAGCTACGTGACCGGCACTACGCTCGACGTCTCTGGCGGGCGTTGAACGGCACCCCATTGCCACCCCGATGCATCCGACAGGCGAACACGCATCAAATTCGCCGTCATTCTGACGAGACTCAAGTAAATCTATCAGTGCAAGAAAAGGCGGCGCACCGCCCTACCAAGCCAAAACCGGAAACAGGGGAAGACGATTCAAAAGCACATTTGCTTTCACGCAATGATGTGATCCACCGGCAAAAAATAATTATACAATATTAAATATATGTAGCTCGGACAACACGGACATCGATTTATAAAGCTGCACTTAAGCAGACCTCACTCGGTGCCGGTAAAAATAAGTGTTCAAGCAGCAGGGACTCAATTTGAAGCGGCGCGCACCGCGCGTCCTTTGATCAGCATTGAGGGAAAACATGACTGGCAATTCTCGCACAATCCGTCTCGCGTCCACGCTTTCAGCGATGGCGCTCGTTACAGGCATGGCCTGGGCCGCCCCGGCCATGGCCCAGGCATCCGGCAGCGTTGGCGGTGACATCATCGTCACAGCCCGCAAGACCGGCGAAGATATTCTCAAGGTCCCCGTCACCGTTACCGCGATCACCTCGGAAACGCTTGATGCCAAGGGCATCGTTTCGGTCGTCGACATGGCGCAGTCGACCCCGGGCATCAACATCAACAACAGCTCGTCGGGCCACGCCGATCGCTCGTTCCAGCAAGTCGTGATGCGCGGCATGACCCCGTCGACCACACTGGCGACCACCACCTCGATGTTTATCGACGGCGTCGCGGTGTCTTCACCTTCGCAGCTCAGCGCCGTGACCAGCCCCGAACGTATCGAGATCATCAAGGGCCCGCAAAGCGCCTACTTCGGCCGCAACACCTTTGCCGGCGCGATCAACGTCGTCAACAAGGTGCCCGGCAACGACTGGGGCGGTGAAGTGCTCGGCATGATCGGGACGCGCGACAACTGGCGTCTGCGCGGCTCGATCGAAGGCCCGATCATCGAGGACCTGATATCGTTCCGCATCGCCGGCGAGAAGTTCTCCAAGGATGGTTCCTGGAAGAACTACGACGGTCAGACACTGGGCGACCAGTCGACCAAGGTCGCCAGTCTGCTTGTCGGGATCACCCCTTCGCCGGACGTGACGATCAAGCTGTTCGGTATGCTCAGCGAGGACAAGGACGGCCCCGCCGCCCAGACGCGTCTTTATGCCTATGATGCCGTCACGCCGTCCGGTCAGGTCGTCGTGGCTGGCCAGTCGAACTGCACGCTCACCGGGGATACGCGCGGCGTGATCAACCCCACCACCGGGCTTCCGGCTGGCGCTCCTGTGCAGAACAACTACTTCTGCGGCACCATCCCGACCATCGGTAACCCCGTCACCGCCAACGTCACCAACACCGATTTCATTCGCCAATTCCTGGCGATCGGCACCAATCGAGTGGTCAATCCGGAAGACGGCGTCCAGGGCTACGGCCTGCTGCGCAAGACCAAGCACGCCCATGCCACCTTCGACTGGGACGTGACGGATTCGGTGAAGTTCTCGGCTCTGGCCGGTTACAACAGGGAAATCTGGACCACCCTGATCGACCTTGACGGCTACGACACCCGCGCCTTCCCGTCTGGATACGACTACAACCGCAACGGGGTCATCAATCCTTCGGAAATCTTCGGCCAGGGCTATTTCGACTTCCCTTACCTGATCGAACGCAAGATCGAGGATTTCTCGGTCGAAGGCCGCTTGTCGTATGACAAGGGCCCGGTCCACGGCGTCGTCGGTGTCAGCTACCTGAGCGCCGACCAGCGTCAAGGTCTTGGCGGCGGCAGCGGTGCACTCACTGCGGCGGTTCTCAGCCCCGGCGGTCTTAGCCGCAACAAGACCACAGGCTTCTTCTTCGGAGCGACTTACGACCTGACCGACACCCTGTCGTTGAGCGTCGAAGGCCGTTACCAGATCGACAAGCTGGAATCGTTCGCTCGTCCTTCGGGCCTCACTGTCGCGTCGAGCGCCTTCATCCCGGCCGGCTTCTACACCGGCGGCACACTGCTGGTGGGTCAGACCTACAAAAACTTCACGCCCCGCGTGATCGCCAACTGGCAGGTCAGCCCCGATCTGATGGTCTACGCATCCTGGGCCAAGGGTGTTAATCCGGCGCAGTTCAACACCAACATCCTGTCGAACACCGGCCCGGTGCAGCAGGCTGCGCTCGATGCCGGTGGCCGGCTGGCGATCGACCCCGAAAAGGTCACCAACTACGAAGTGGGCATCAAGGGCCGTATCGGTTCCACCTTCCGTTACACCGCCGCCGCCTACTATGCCCAGTGGCGCAAGCTGATCAATGCCGTGCTGATCGTCGCTCCGGACGCCTCGCAGACCACTGGCTTCAGCTTCGTCAACACGTCGGCGAACGCAGGTTCTGTCAATCTGTACGGGATCGAGGCTGAAGCCTCGTGGCGTCCGACCGAATTCCTGACCATCGATGCCGCAGCCGCTTTCAACGACAGCGACATCCAGAAGTTCGCCTCGACAACCGTCAGCGCGCTTTCAGGGGTCTACGACTTTTCCGGCAAGGAAATGAAGAACACGTCGAAGTACTCCGCCAACGTCGGCGTCCAGGTCGGAACGGAGATCGCAGGCTGGGATCGCGGTAGCTGGTTCCTACGGGGCGACTGGAACTTCAAGTCCGGTCAGTGGTCGAACGAAGCAAACCTTGCCAAGAGCCCGGATGTGCATTTCTTCAATACACGAGCCGGACTTACCTATGGCAACATTTCGCTCGAAGTGTTCGTCAACAATGTGTTCAACAACAAGAAACCGATTTCGATTTCCGACAACTTCCTGTTCACGCCGAACTTCGCGTACACTGCACGTAGCTCGGCGCTGGTACTCGGCCTGCCTGAACTGCGCACTGCCGGTATCCAAGCGAAAGTCAAATTCTGATCTTCGATTGAAAGGCAAGACAGAAAGGCCGGGCGCGCAAGCGTCCGGCCTTTTTCGTCGTTCAGCAGATAAGCCTGGTAGTGAAATGTGTGCAGCAACCAACCCGTGACTGGGAGCATGCCCGGTCAATAGCCGCAATCAGTGAAAGCTGCGGCGGAACGCGTAGACGCAGCTATCGAGCGCCATGGCCTTCACCTTATCCGGTGACAGGCGCAGTCGTTGCTGCGACAGCCGGGACGAACGCAGGCCCTATGCAGGCACAATGTCCAGCGGCGGGTCGATCGCATCGGCAGCGGAATTGGCGCGTGCGGATGCCTTCACCCTGTCGATCAGGAAGATAAGGCGCGCGGCGTCGTGGCCGGTCGGACAACGGTGCGCCTCGCCCCGCACGGCAGCGGCGAATTCACGCAGCTGATCGCGGAAATAATGCCCTAGAGTACGCCCGCCCATCGCGCGCGGATCGATCAGCACACCTTCGGGCGGCGCAACCAGCACATCGCCGTTCCAGCTGAGGATTTCGCCGTGTTCGATCTCAAGCACGCCCTTGTCGAAATGCAGCACCTTGCGGTCGAGCACTGAGGGCTGGTTGTAGGAAATATGCACGCTCGCCATACGGCGGCCGGGATAGGCCAAGAGGATCATCGCCTCGTCCTCTCCCTGCCAGCCCGGCTGGTGGCGCGCCGCCTCGACATGCACCCGCACGGGATCATCCTGTCCCATGACAAGCTGCACGAAATCAAGCGCATGCGGCGCGAAGAGGGAAAGGATCAGTCCTTCCTCGGGCTTGCGCTCGGCCCACCACGGTGCCTGCGGGCCGTCCCACTTGACGCAGGATGACACTTCCAGCGCGCGCAGGCGGCCGAAGCTTTCGCGGTTGTCCATGATATGGCGGACGGCGGCATTGTGACGGAACGTATGCCCGGCCGCGAGCACCAGTCCGCGCGTTTCCGCCTCGCGCGCTAGGGCAGCGGCCTGTTCGCCGGTTTCGGCTACCGGCTTCTCGACCAGGACGTGGCGCCCTGCCCGCAGCGCCGCTAGGCACTGCTCGAAATGGAGAGCATTGGGCGTGGCCACTAGCACCGCCTCCACCTCGGGCAGGGAGAGAGCTTCCTCTAGCGAGGTAAGCGCGAGCGCGCCCAGCGGCTTGGCTGCGGCCTGTGCAGCGGAAAGGTCCGCATCTACCGCAGCCACTAGGCGAACCTGCCCCGGCAGCGCAGCCACGGCGGCAAGATGCGCACCGGATATGCGGCCGCAGCCGACCACCGCAATCCCGAGAGGGCCCACACGGGATGCGTCAGGGTCGGCGGGCAAATTCTTCAGTTCAGGCATCCACGCTTCCATCTGTCTTCGATAATGCGCAGGAGAGTGCCCCGGAATGACGGTAAAGGCACGGCCCGCATGCCTCTGTCCGATGGCCGAACAGAAACGGCCGGCGGGTCACCCCCGCCGGCCGTCCGGTGTGGTCAGATGCGTTTCGGCACCTTCGGATAAGGACTACTCGGGCTTGCGGACCAGCGCCTTTGCTGCGGGCGGCGGCTTTGGCGGTGTCCAACCGGCCGGAACCGGCGCGGGCTTCTGCTCGCGGGCGTAGTTTTCAAGGCTCGACAGCGAGGGGCCGTAATCCTCGGTCGGTGCGTGGAGCCACTTCTCGTCAATCGCGCGCGCTGCCGCAACGAGATCGGCGGGAAGGCCTTTCACGCCGTCCTCGATGGTCTGGAAGTGGGTGAAGTAGTTCACATGGCCTTCGGCCTGGCCCATCAGCATCCACGGCAGCCACGGCGTGATGCGGCTCCATGCTCCGATGTGCGGGATATGGGTAAGACGCGGGTTTTCGACGTCCTTGCGCTGCACGGTGTAGATGAAGTGCTCGGACACGCGGTTCATGGCGCCAGCGGATTCGCGCACCCATTTCGCCGGATCGAGCGCATTTGGATACTGCATGTCGATGTCGGTACGCAGGATCATCGTGCCGTTGGGGCCGAATTCCCAGTCCTGAAGGAACGGCTTGCGCGGCGGCTTGTCCTTGTTGAGGCCGCCGTAGGAAGGCGGTTCGGGTGCCCACTGGCTGATGGTGAAGTTGAACGGATCGTTGGCGATCGGTACCACCTTCACCGCTTCGCCGGTATAGGGATTGTCCCATGTTTCCAGGATCTTGCCCGTCTCCAGATCACGGTAGAACACGATCTCGCGCAGCATGCGGCGGTACGACCCATCTTCCAGGCGCTTGGTCCGCACGAAGCTGAAGCCTTCGACGCCGAACAACTGCCGGACCGGCTCGTTCGGACGCACGCCGTAAGCCTTGCCTTTCAGCCAGCCGCATTTCTCCTTGGTCGGATCGATGTCGGCATCAAGGCGGGCATAGACGTCCCGGTTCCACTCGGGGTCCTTGAAATCGATCTTGGTGCGAAATGCCGGGGTCGCCTTGCTAGGGCCCGCCGTGGCTGCCTGCGCCAGTGAGGGCGCGGCTGCGATCCCTGCTGCAAGCCCGGCAAGCCCGAGGCTTTCGCGGCGCGAGAACTTCATATCGTCCATTCGATGACCCCCTGTTGGATTCCAGTATCTAGTCGTGCGGTTTTTTGCGCTTTTGAATGCCGGCGACATCGCGATAGGATGCGTTGGTCGCCAAGCGGATAGCCGGCGGTGCCGACGCTGCCATAGCGGCCGCAACACCGCACAACAGGCCGCGCGCACAGGATCAAGCGGAGTCGCAACCATGCTCAACACTTTCCAGCAATCAGCCCACCCGGCCTTGCCTACGGCTACGGCAGACGAGGCATCGCGCCAGGAATTCGCCAAAAGCTTCAAAGGCTTCATCCAGTCGGGCCTGCTGCCCGGCCTTACTCCCGTTTATCAGACCCGCGTTTCGCGCGCGTTCGAGAAGACCAATGGCCGCCCCCCTGCCGACCGCCGCGATATCCGCGCCGGCATGGTCGATGACCTGTACTTCCAGCATTACGCCGCCGCGAACCGTATCGCGCAGGAACTGCTGTGGGAATCGGTAAACGGATCGGTCGATCGCCAGCTTCCCCAGCTGATTGAAAAGGCGAAGGAACTTTCCGCCTCGACGCCCGCAAAGCTCCAGATTCCCGAAGGCTTCGAGCCGCCCCGATACGTCACCGCGCTCGACATTCACTGCATGCCCGGCGGCTACTGCTCGGAGGTCTGCGCCGACGACATTTCGGTCGGCGCGCTCTACGATCGGGGCGTGTACCTTTATGCGATGGGCTATACCGGTCCTGACAACGACGACATGGGCCGCTCGGTGGTGAACTACCTCAAGCGCAAGATGCCCGACTTCAAGCCGCGCCGCATCCTCGACATGGGGTGCACCGTCGGCCACTCGACCCTGCCCTACAAGGAACTGTTCCCCGAGGCCGAGGTCTGGGGCATCGACGTGGGCGGGCCCGTGGTGCGTTATGCCCATGCCCGCGCAGCCGCGATGGGCCAGGAAGTCAACTTCGCGCAGATGAACGCCGAGGACACGTCCTTCCCCGACGGCCATTTCGACCTCGTGGTCAGCCACATCCTGCTGCACGAAACCAGCGGCAAGGCGATGCCGAAGATCTTCCAGGAGGCTTTCCGCGTGCTCGCACCCGGCGGCATGATGGTCCACGCAGACCTTCCCCCGTTCGACCTCATGGACCCGTTCACCCAGTTCATCCTCGACAACGAGACCTGGTACAACAACGAGCCGTTCTGGGGCGCCATGCGCGACATGGATCAGGTGGCACTGGCCGAAAAGGCCGGGTTCGACCGCGCGGGAGTACGCTTTGATACCGCCCCGATGGCGGTGATGGAGTTCGCCGCAGCTGCAGCCGGTTACAGCCAGGAAGCCTCGGAACACGTCGCAGAACGTGATTTCACCGCCGGCGAATTCGCTCCCGGCGGCGGCTGGGAGGTATTGATTGCCCACAAGCCCGAAGAAAAGGCGCTCGCCGCGTGAACGATATGACCATGACTGAAGAACGCCCGCACGTCATCCGCCACGCCAAGGGCAAGCGCCCGCAGTTCTATGACACGCCCGGCCTCGATGCCGCGATGTCCATGATCATGGTGCTCGCCAACGAGATGTGCGTCCTGCGCGACCGCCTCGATTCCGCTGAGCGGGTGGCCAAGGGCTCTGGCCTCGACCTTGCCGCCGGGATCGAAACACTTGAACTGGATCAGGACGCACTGGAGGAGCGCGAGCAGCGCCGGCAGGACTTCCTGCAGCGCCTGTTCTACCTTCAGCTCAAGGACGCGGATGAGGCTGCAAAGGCGCAGACCGAGGCCGTCTATAACGAAACCATCGCGGACATCGCCCAGCAGTAACCGGCGCAGAAGAGCCCTTCGCCCGCTTTCGGGTGTGACCCGATAAGAACCCCCGGCGGAATATCCCGCCGGGGGTTCTTTCATTTTCGCTTTCAGATGGCGTCGGCAAGGCGCCGCAGTTCGGGGCCGATCTCGGTGCCGATACGGTGTGTGTCCGCCAGCCAGTCGAATCCGGTTACGAGGAAGTTGTCGATCCCGGCCTCGCGGTAGCGCAGCAGCGCCTTGACCAGAGTATCCGGCGATCCCACCAGGCACATCACCTGGAGCCGTCCCTGCGTTGCACGGGTCAGTCCGGTCAAGAGGCAAGGGTCCGCTGCCGCATCGTCGGCTTCAACGGCACGCTCTGCCGCATCCTGCGCCGCCCGGCCCAGATCGCGGCCGAGGGCGCCATGCCCCGATTGCCGCGCTTCCACGCCGCGCAGAAGATCGCGCGCACGGTCCCATGCGGCATCGTCACTATCGGCGACGACGAGGCGCATCGACATCGAAAAGCGCGGATTGCGGCCATGGGCTGCGGCGGCCGCTTTGACCTTTCCCACCAGTTCAGCCACTTGCGCCGTGCTGCCGGGGCCAAGCGCGTAAACGTCGGCCAGTTCGGCTCCGTAGCGGATACCCAGGTCCGAGGTGCCCGCCCAGAATACCGGCACGCCGCCGTTCACCGGGCGGACTTCGCTGCCGCCCTGCTCGAACCGATACCATTCGCCTTCGTGGTCGAGAGGCTGCTCTCCGGCCCACATGCGGCGCAGGACCTGCACGTATTCCCGGCTACGGTGGTAGCGCTCCTCCTTGGAGCGGTAATCGCCGTCGCAGCGCGTTTCGATATCGGAGAAGGCGGTGATGATGTGTACGCCCGCCCGCCCGCCGGAAAACTGGTCAAGCGTGGCAAAGGCGCGCGCTGCCATGGTCGGGGCGATGAAGCCGGGCCGGTGGGCGACCATGAGCTTCAACCGGCTTGTGGCCGCCGCCACCCATGTCGCGGTGACGAGGCTATCGGCCGATCTGGCGTTCTGCCCGATCAGAACCCGATCATAACCGGCCGCTTCGTAAGCGCGCGCGCATTCGGCGACGAAGGCAGGATCGTAAGCCGTGGGCTCCGGGCTCGCTTCCGAACTGCGATAGGGCGAGATCAGACCAACGAGTTCGATGGGATGGCGGGGCATGAAATCGGTCCTTGGGAAACTGGCCTGGATGTTCGGGCCTCAGGGTTCAGGCGTTGGCGTCCTGACTGATCTCCAGCGCCTCAAGCTGCGCTGGATCGAGCTTGTAGAAACACAAGGCGACAATGGCGCCGAGCATGGCCAGCGCGGGAACGGCGGATTCGCACAGCATGATCGCCATGACGGCCTTTTCGCCCTGCTGCGCGGCCTGACCGCTAGCCGAGGGCACATAGCCCATGGCGCCAAGGAAAACGCCCATCGCTGCGAGCGCCGCGGCGGACGACAGCTTGTCGAACAGCGTGGTGAAGCCCGCAAAGGCGCCCTCCCGTCGCTCGCCGCTCTGGACGTAGTCGTAGCGTACCGCGTCCGAAAGCAGGGCATAGGCGCAAAGGATCATGCCGCCGCCTGCAAAGCCGCTGGCAAGGCCGCGCACGCCAACGAGCACCATGCTTTCGCCCGGCGTAGCCAGAAGCCAGCTAAGCTGCACCAGCCCGAACAGCGCGAGCGCGGCCATGTAGCACGCCTTCTTGCCGACCCGGCCCGAGAGCCATACCCACACGGTCATGCCCAGGACCATCATCACGGTCGCCATCATGAAATAAGTGCCCAGCACTTCGTCGCCGAGACCCAGCACGATCCGAGTAAAATAGGCGAGCGCTGCGGAACCGATCGCCGTGCCGAACAGCAGGAAGACATGCGCAATGGCGAGAATGCGGAAGGGCCGGTTGTCCCACGCCAGCTTCACCTGATGCCCCAACGCGCTCAGCGCGTTGCGCCGAACCGCGACAGCGGAGACGCGCGGCTGCGTGCGCGGTGCATCGCGCAGGAGCCGCACCGCCAGCAGGGTCGCCATAAACACCACAACGCCAACGACCACGGCCAGCAGCAGGTGCCCGCCGCGTGTCGGCCCGGTCATGCCGAGCAGCCATGCAGGCAACGTCGATCCGATCAGCGTGCCGATGGCATTGCCGTAAGTGCGCCAGGCCATGAGCCGGGTACGTTCATGCGGATCGGACGAGCTTTCGACCACCATTGCGAAACCGGGGATCGTCAGCAGGGTATAACCGCTGGCGTGGATCGCCAGCGCCAGCGTTACGAAGACCTGCGCGAGGAGGATCGAGCCGAAATCGGGCGCACCGAACAACAGGGCAAGCCCCAGCGGCATGGCCAGGCCGCCCGCGAACAGGAAAGGCAGGCGCCTGCCCCAAGGCGTCGTCGCGCGGTCGCTCCAAGCGCCGATCGCAGGGTCCAGGAAGCCATCGTAAATCTTGACGAGCGCGAAGATCAGCCCCGCCGCGCCTGCCGAAATGGCGAGGCTGTCGGTCATGAAACGCAGGCCAAGCACCGTGACGACATTCTGGCCCGCCGCATGGGCCAGCGGTATCAGCAGCGACCCGAAACGGATGCGCCAGGTCTTGGAACCGGCCGGCGCGGCAAGTTCCTGCGGTGTCTCGATGCCGAGCGGGACTGCTCCTGCATCGGAAATGTTGCTGGTCAAGCCTATGCGCTCCTGCCCGGCATCCCAGTCGATGCCTTCAATGGAAGGGTGCCTGCAAGACCTTGCCGACCGCGCCGTTTCTGGCCACTCTCCGCACAGCGGACAGGCCAGTCTGCTACCCCTCCACGAGGGTCACGCTGACATCGGCGATGCCGTCTCGCAGCTTCTTGACCTCGGCATATTCAGGGGAGTTCCAGAAGGCCATCGCCGTCTCGGCATCGGGCCATTCCATGACGACAGCACCGCCGCCTTCATAGCCGTCACCTTCGAGCACACGGCCCTGCCTGCCGCGTAGCAGGTAGCGCGCGCCATGCTGCTGGGCGAGCTGCGCAACGGCAGGCGAATAGCCCTCCATAAAGGCCGCGCGGTCATGAACCTTGGTGGTGATGATGAACCATGCGGGCATTGGCGATCTCCTTTTGGCGGGACCGGACCGCCAGGCGCCCGGTCCCGAATGCGTCAGCGAATAAGCGCTGCATCCTCGAGGCTCTGGAACATCGCCTGGCGCATCAGATAGGCCCGGCGGCGTTCATCATTTTCCTTGATCGCAAGAAATTCGCGGCGACGGGCATCGTGCGCAGAGCCGGCGCCCCCGCTGATGAAGGCCATGTTCTGCTTGGTCTGCGCCTGCGTGAACGAATGCGTCACCTCGCGGCGCTGGCGTTCGTAGAGCGAGAGATTCAGCTCCATCGGCGCCTGCCCCTTGAGCACAGGCAGCAGCTTTTCAAACAAGTTGAAGGCATCGTGGACGCCCGAATTCATGCCGAAGCCGCCGAGCGGATTGTTGAGGTGCGCCGCATCGCCGACCAGCATCACGCGGCCTTCGCGGAACGATTTCGCCACCCGCTGGTGGACCCGGTACAACGTGCGATGATGCGTTACCACAGAGGCACCGTCGCCGGTCAGGCGGTCGAAGATCGCGGTCTTGTTGGCTTCTGACGTCAGGTCCGCCTCGTCCACCGCGCCGTTTACGGGCACCAGCACGCGCCACACCGACGGCACTTTCAAAAGCACCAGCCATTCTTGCGGGTCGGAGACGTAGTTCACCAGCGAAAGGTTGGGCAGGTGCTGTGCAAGGTCGGTTTCGGTGGAAAGCGTCAGGAACCGTTCGGGATACGTGAAACCGTCGAATTCGATGCCCAGCCACTTGCGCACGATCGAATTGGCACCGTCGGCTCCGATCAGGTAGTCGGCGCGGATCCGCTCGATACCCACCATCGTCTCGACCGCCATGTCGACGCCGGTGTCGTCCTGCTCGAACGAGAGCAGGCGGGTGCCGAAACGGACGTCCGCATTGGAACAGTTGTCCAATCCCGAAGCCAGCGCCCGCGACAGGTGATACTGCTCGCACTGGATGCGGAAAGGATAGCGGGTGACATCGCTCAGTTCGCCGAGATCGAATTCGATCATTTCCCCGGAACCACGGTCACGCCACTGATAGACGGGCGCCTTCAGGCCCTTTTCCAGCAGCATCGAGGTGATGCCGATCTGGTCCAGCATTTCCAGCGTCGGCGGATGGAACGTCGAGGCGCGCAGATCCTGCGCGCAGTCTTGACCGGCTTCAAGGAGGATCACCGAGACCCCCGCCTGCGCAAGTAACGTCGCCATGACCGTGCCGACAGGGCCGGCACCGGCAATCGCTACCTGGCAACGATCTTTCCCTGACATGTGTGATAGAACTCCATTCACAAGAACCGACATGCCTAGGCAGTGGCGCCTTGTCTTGCGGGACCAACCGGGACTCTATCCGACGCGCGGTGAGCCCGATCGGCGTGGCGATATTGGAAAGAGCGTTCAGCCGTGCGTTATCGTGGCTGGCGGCGGCGGCGCAGCATTGGTCGAGTCCAGCCAGGTCTTGAGATCGCGCGCGAATTTCTCGGGCTTTTCCCACATCGGGAAGTGGCCGAGTTCGGGGTATTCGATCAGCTTCACCGGGGCATGGGTGAAGCGCGCGACGGAAGCCTGTGCGCCTTGCGAGATCACGTCGTCATAGCTGCACCATTGCAGCAACACCGGCACGTTGACCGTCATCGCCACGCCGCCCACGTCCGAGGTCTGGAACGCCTTGACGTTGGCTTTGATATAGGCGGCCTGTCGTTCAAGCGCGCCGGGCAGGTTGTTCATGTCGTATATCTGGTCAACCATGCGATCGGTCGGCTTGAAACCGGGGGGCGTGGTATCCTCCAGCATCAGCTTCCAGAACCAGTGCGAGCGCCAGTTCGGCAGCACCGCCTTGTGGAACGACAGCATCCAGGCCAGACGCGCATCGACCTTGCGGGTCTGGCTGGGCCGCTCCAGCGGCAGCATGGAGAAGGCCATCGCCGTCGCGTGCCCCGGATAGGCGCGGTTGTATTCAAGCGCCACGTTCGAGCCGTTGGAGGTCGCCACCACCGCGAACTTGTCATAGCCAAGCTGTTTCAGCAGCCCGGCCATGAGCTGGGCCGAACGCGGAGTGGAATAGACGCCCGAAGGATCGGGCCCGGTCAGGCCATAGGGCGACCAGTCAAAGCGGACCACGCGGTAGCGGTCCTTGAGCAGATCGGCGACATTGTCCCATTCGTGCAGGTTGACGATCGAACCGTGCAGCATCACGACTACAGGGGCGTTCACGGGACCTTCCTCGCGGACATGCATGCGCACGCCGTCCACCATGACGAAACGCGAAGGGCCGTCGGCCCAGCGCTTTTCCAGCTCCGACCGGTCGCTCGCACCGGCACCGGCCCGCAGCGCCAATACGCTGGCCCCGCCGACCAGTACCACTGCACCCAAAGCGGCGAGGAGGATTTTGCGTTTCTTCATGCCGTCACCGCTTCACGCGCGGAGAGGCCCAGGGTTTCGCGCAGGGTCGTGCCCGGGTATTCGGTGCGCAGCCGTCCGCGCTTCTGCAGAATCGGCACGACCTGCTCGACGAAGTCTTCAAGACCGCCGGGCATGTAGCTGGGTTGCAAGGTGAAGCCGTCGCATGCCCCGGCGTCGCGCCATTCGATCATCATGTCGGCCATCTGCTCAGGCGTGCCCAGGAAGACGTTGTGACCGCGCGGATGGCGCATGAAATTCGCCGCGAAGGCGCCAAGCGGGGTGCCCTTCTCCTGCGCCGGGGTAATGGCGCGGGCGATATCGGCCCGGGGCAAAATCGTCTGGTCGAGAATGGTTTCGACCGGGATCATGCCCAGCGGATCGAAAGCGGTCAGATCGCAGCCCAGCGATTCCGAAAGATACTCGATAGCCAGGGCATCGTCAGCCAGGTCGAGGATCGCGGCGTGGGTAGCGCGGGCTTCTTCCTCGCTGCCGCCCAGCACGCAGGACAGGCCCGGCATGATCCGCACGCCGTCGGGGTTGCGGCCGACATCGGCGACACGGCTGCGCAGGTCGTTGCGAAAATCGATCCCTGCCTCGATATTGGCGGCGGGGCAAAAGATGGCTTCCGCTGTGCGCGCGGCGAAATCGCGGCCGTCGGGGGACTGGCCGGCCTGCACCAGCACTGGACGACCCTGTGGCAGCATCGGGCCTTCGCGGTCCATCGCTGCCCACAATTCGCAGGCTTTCGCGACCACTTCCTTGGCGCGGCGGTAGCGCTCGTCCTTGGGCGGCAGGTCGTCCTCGCCGAAGTTGGGCGCGGTGGCCGGGTGCGCGGTGGTGACGATGTTCCACCCTGCGCGGCCGCCTGAAATACGCTCCATCGCGCCGAACCGCTCGGCCAGCATCTCCGGGGTGTTGTAGCTGGTCGAAACCGTGGCGACCAGGCCGACGTGGTCGGTCACCGCCGCCATCGCGGTAAGCAGGCTGACGGGGTCCAGCGTCGGCATTGCCATACGCTCGGGCGTGCGGCCACCGGCGCCGCGCGACTGGAGCTGGTCACCGAAAACGATGGCATCGAAGCAGCCCTGCTCGGCCAGCTTTGCAACCCGGGCGTAGTAGTCCATCGAAAACACGCCTTCCGGGCGCGCGCGTTCATGCATCCATCCACTCGGGAAGAAGCCGATACCCTGCAGGAAGGCCCAGAGGTGAATTTGCTTTTCCATCATGCGTTCTCCGGGATCACGGCGCCGCCGGGCTGGTTGGATGCAGTCTGCGGGATCGGCAGGCCAAGGCGGCGGCGCAGGTCGCCCGCCCCGTTGGCGCGGTCCTTGACCAGCGATGCGAAGCGCGCGCCGATCTCGGGCAGTTGGGCGGCGGCATCGGTAAGGGTGAAATGCAAGCCGTCGATCTCTGCGGCCTCAAAGCGAGCCACGAGCGAGGCCACATCGGCCTCAGGCGAAACCTTGAGCAGGCGCTTGGTCGCAGCGGGCGCCGCGCCGTCCTCGCCGATCAAGGCGAGGTCGGCATCGGATATGGCGATCGGATCATCCCCGTCCACCACCAGCAGGGGATGGCCCAGCGGGGGGCGCATGGCATTGACCGGCCCCGCCACCTTGAAGAACGGACCTTCGTAATTCGAGGCATGGACCTTCGCCGCGTCCAGATAGCGTCCGCTTGCCTTGTCCAAGATCAGGGTGTCACTGCCCCAGCCGTCCCACAGTGCGCGCGCAGCGCCGACCATGTCCTCGGCCATGCCGTCCTCGGCGCCTTCGGGGATGACCGACCATCCAGTGCGGCCTGCGCTCAGGAAGTCGATCGCCGACAGGGCGCGGGCGACATGAAACGGATGCGCGTTCGAGGCCGGAACCGTAGCGACAAGGCCAAGGCGCGAGGTCATCGGCGCGGCCCAGGCCAGCAGCACCTGCGCGTCGAAGGGACGCATCCCGGACCGGCCCATGACGAGCAGGTCGAGCCCGGCCGCCTCGGCAGCCCGCAGGATCGGCGCGGCGATTTCGGGCACTGCGAACGTGGCCTCGGCGATCGAGGCGGAAAGGATGAAGGGTCTGGTCATACAATGATCACCGGTTCGTGAAGGGGATGGATGGGCTCACAGCCCGTCTCGGTAATGAGCACGAGGTCTTCGCAGTGGGCCGAGCCGCCGATGCCGGTATCGAGCGTCGGACAATCGACCGAGAGGATCATGCCGGGTTCGAGCACGATGTCGGGCTTGCGCCAGAAACCGCCGTGAACTTCGCCCGGCTCGTCGGTATGGGCGAGGCCAACGCTGTGCGGGCCGAAGCCAATCGCGGCGTCGTAGCCAGCCTTGCGAATGGCATCTTCGCCCAGCGCGGCGATTTCGGAATAGCGCAGGCCTGGCCGCAGCTTTTCACGAACGGCCTGCCAGCCGAACGCAGCAGCCTCGGCCGCGCGGGCGGCGGTGCGGGTCGGCTCGCCAACGAAGACGGTGCGCGCAAAGTCGCCGTGGTAGCCGAGATGCTGGCTGACGCCGTCAAGCATGAGCGTCTGCCCGTCCGCCACTTTCAGGCGCGAAAGTTCGGAGGAAACGCGGTCGACGTTGAGGAACACAGCGGTATTGCCGCGCGCGGCGGCCTCCATGCGGAACAGCGCCTGCAATTCGCCGTGGCTGGCCCCGGCGCGGATGGCGCTGCCAACGGCGTTGAGGGCATCGACATTGGCCTTTGCCGCGTGCGCCATCAGCGCATGTTCCAGCGGCGATTTAACGAGGCGTATCTCGCGCAGGATATTGTGGGCCTGCACCATCGCGCCGGGATGGTCGTGATGCTGGGCGACCTCGGCGATCACCGGATGGTCGAACCCGATCCGGCCCTGCCACAGACCCAGCCCGCGCATGGCCGCGACGATCGCCGCCCCCGCATCGCCGTGTGCCGTCATGGCTCCGGCCTCACGGGCAGAGATCGCGGCGCGGTGGTCCTCTGCAACGGTGAGTGGCGCGGCATCGCGCTGCGGCAGCACCGGCGCGGCGGGCACTTCGCCGGGCGTCTCGTCACCTTCGTCGCCGAGAAACGTATAGAGCCATATGCCAACGTCACTGCGATCTCGGCCGTCGGCCCAGCTATAGTGGTGCAGGAAGCGGCTGGTAACGAGGCCCGGCTGCTGGGGACGCGCGCGGGCGATCAGCGCAAACGTACCCGGCGGCTGGCCCATGCGGGTGCGGCCGATCTGCGGCCAGTGGCCCAGCGCGTGGAACACGTTGACGGGGTCGCCCAGCACCAGCCCTGCAAGGTCGTGCCGTTCCATGACGGCAACCGCCCGGGCCAGGTTCATCGGCCCCTCGCGTTCCAGCGCTGCCAGAAGCGCGCTGTCGTCAGGGAGGAAGGATGTGTCCATGAAGGCGAGTATGAACCCCGCCGAGCGGCTTTCCGGGACGGGGGGATAAAACTATTCGCCTGCCGATCAAGTTTGCATGGAGGGGCAGTGGGTGACCGGCCTGCGATAGCCTCCACGTCATGAGCCAGCCCGAGACTTCGACCATCAACGAGATCGAACGCGCCTTCGTCCGGCTGGACGAAGGCCAACTGCACCTGCGCCGCTTGCCTGCTGCGCAAGCAGGCCATGTGCCGATGCTGATACTCCACCCGTCGCCGGCATCTTCGTGGTTCATGCAGGACCTCATGCTGGAACTGCGCAAAGCGGGTTGCCTTGGCGAGATTATCGCGCCCGATACGCTTGGCAACGGCGATTCTCCTGCGCCCGGCCCCGCCGAACCGGACATTGCCTACTTCGCCGGTTCGATGGACCGGCTCTGCACCGCGCTCGGCTTCGAGCAGGTGGACGCTTATGGCAGCCACACGGGCGCGCGTATCGCCTGCGAAATGGCGGCCGCCTATCCCGCACGTATTCGCCGCGTGGTGCTCGACGGCATCACCGAGTACGAAGACGACTTGCGCGATGCGGTGATTGCCCATTACGCCCCTGTGGTCGAACCCGACGAATATGGGCGCCACTTCATCTGGGCGTTCAATTTCTGCCGCGACCAGGCGCTGTTCTTTCCGCACTTCATGAAGGACGCCGCGCACCGTCTCGCCGTGCCAATGCCGCCGCCGCAGGTGCTGCACCGCATGACGCTCGACGTGCTCAAGGCGCTCGATACCTACCCCAAGCCCTACATCGCCGCATTCCGCTACCGCGCTTTCGAGCGCATGGGCCGGATCACCGCGCCCACGTTGCTGCTCAAGCCCGAAACCGAACTCGCCCTGCTCAACGCCTCGGTGAAGACCGCGCTCGGCCTGCTGGCTGACGGGCACGAGGCGCCAACCGGCGGATCGCCAGCGGCGAAGGCTGCCGCCATGATGAAATTCCTCAAGAAGCAGGTGCGATGACGATGCCTCGTTCAAAGGACGCCGCCGCCGATGCCCGGCTCAGCATAGGCACCTGCCTTGGCTTCGGGATCGGCACGGTGGGCGTGTCGATCATGCTCAACACCGTGACCACCTATTTCCCGGCGATGATGTCTACCGTGCTGGGCCAGTCGCCCGAAATCGCCGGCTACCTGCTGATGATTTCGAAGCTGGCCGATGCCGTGATCGATGTCGCCATCGGCAGCCTGTCCGACCGCGCCCGCACGCGCTGGGGCCGCCGCAAGCCGTTCCTGCTGGGAGGCGCGCTGCTTTCGGCCATCTCATTCGTTATGCTGTTCGCGCCGCCGATCATGTCCGAAGGTACGCTTCTGGTCTGGATGATTGCGGGCCTGGTGATCTATTCGACGGCGTATTCACTGTTCAACGTGCCGTACATGGCCCTGCCCGCCGAACTGACCGACGGCTTCCACGAACGCACCCGCCTGATCTCGTTCCGCACGGTATTCGTGTCGATCGGTCAGCTGCTCGCGATGGCGGGCACCGCTTGGCTGATCCAGAGCGGCGGCGCGGGGCGTTCCGGCTTTGCGACGATGGGCCTCGTCATGGCGCTCATCATAGCCGGCTCGATGACCGCCACCGCGCTGGCGGTGCCGGTAAAGCACGGAACGGCACCGAAAGCAGGCCAGCATCTCCCCGGCTTCGCGCAGATCCGCGCGATTGCCCGCAACCGGCCGTTCATGATGCTGCTGGGCGCCAAGGTATTCCAGTTCCTTTCCTTCGCCTCGGTCGCCTCGACGATGCTGCTTTACATGCTGAACGTGGTCGGCG
>Ga0308165_1000676_pt1 | contig 56750 bp, 63 predicted proteins | sample PhyWR2_FD_201032 | JGI IMG/M metagenome (GOLD analysis project Ga0308165, IMG submission 201032) | Phyllosphere microbial communities from UC Gill Tract Community Farm, Albany, California, United States - DLSLW.R2 | ecosystem: Host-associated > Plants > Phyllosphere > Unclassified | place: USA... | reverse complement strand
AAACGAAACCCGTCCGAAAGCCCTCGGCTATATGTCGGCGGCGATTTCGACCGGTTTCATCATCGGACCGGGCATCGGCGGTTTCCTGGCCGACATCGGAACGCGTATGCCGTTTTTCTTTGCCGCCGCATTTGGTTTGACCGCGATGATCTTGTCCGTCTTTACGTTAAGCGAACCGGAACGGCATTATGAACAGACAACGATCCCCCAGCAAAAAACCGGTTTCCGGAAAGTCTTTTCACCACTCTACTTCATCGCTTTTATGGTGTTGCTGATTTCTTCTTTCGGACTCGCGTCGTTTGAGTCACTGTTCGCGCTGTTCGTCGACCGGAAGTTCGGCTTTACGGCGAAAGATATCGCGCTCGCGATTTCACTTGGGGCAATCGTCGGTGTCATCGTCCAGGTCGGTTTGTTTGAACGGCTGACACGCTGGTTCGGTGAGATCCGTCTCATCCGGTACAGCCTGATCGGTTCGACCCTGCTCGTCCTCGTCATGACCTATGTGACAAGTTACCTTGCAATTATTCTCGTAACGATGGTCGTCTTCGTCGGTTTCGACTTGATGCGTCCTGCCGTTACGACGTATTTATCGAAAATCGCCGGCAATGAACAAGGTTTCGTCGGCGGGATGAACTCGATGTTTACGAGTATCGGGAATATTCTCGGACCGATCATCGGCGGGATTCTGTTTGACGTCGATCTCAACTATCCGTTTTATTTCGCAACGGTCATGCTTGCCATCGGCATCGCTCTGACTTTCGTCTGGCGGGAACAACAGCCGGCTGATCTGACGACTGAAGAAAAAACGTCATGACCTTCAGAAATAGGAGAGGAAGAACTCACGTATTTATACATATGTGAGTTTTTTTGCCGGCATTTTTACCGATTGTCAGAGAGAGTCTCTCAATAATTATGATGTTTTGGAGTTGTCCTCCATCTTTAGTCGACGAGCAGTATCGTACAGACGGAATAACCAAAGGTATAATCCGACACCGATGAAGGAAAAGAACAGGATGACGCTAAAAATACTGATTGGCGACAGGATTCCTGACAAATAGACCGTCAACGGAGCAAGCGTTTTCCCAAGTGTATTCTGCAGACTGTCAGCTGCTAAGTACTGTCCTCTCGCCTGTTTAGGAGCATAATGACTCACGAAACTCTGCGTGACGGGAGTCCGAATAATTTCCCCCAGCGTAAAGATGACAGTACAGAAAAATAAATACAAGATATTACCGCTGATACCGACTAAAAACGTTCCGATCCCTGCAAACAAGGTAGATACAATAAACAGACGTTTTTCTGACCAATGCTTCAGCGCATTGGTCACCGGAAGAATCAAGAGCACAAACAAAAGACCGTTAAACCCGACCAACCATCCGAACAATGACTGGCTCGTCAGATGAATCGGGTCTTGCGTCCAAGATAACAGAGACTGCGTGGGTACCTGCTCAATCAAATAAACCGGCAAATAGAGATCAAGTTGCATGATCGGAAACAAGGAAAAAATTCCGGCAAGCACATACAGCATAAAAATCCGATCCTGAAAAATGATCCGATACCCGTTCCACCTTTTTTGAAAGGAATGTTTGAGGGAGGATGTCACATCCTCTTGTTTTTTTTCCAGGGGAACCGTTTCATACATCATGAAATACAGAGCCCATAAGTACAGCAAAAGAATACCGGCGCAAGTCCATAGTAAGGCTTGGCGATATTGAAAAAAGAAAACAGCTCCAATCACCGGACCAAGAACTGCTCCGATATTGTTCACAGTCGAAAACGTCGCAAATACTGAACGCAGTGCGTGCTCGGGAACAATGTCCGCTATCATGGCAGAACTAGCCGGACGATAAAATGCAGCTCCGATTCCAATCCCGATAAAAGCGATATAGTCGATCCAGTAGGAGGTGGAGGCTGCAAACAGCACGAACATACTCATTTGGAGGAACGTCCCAACGAGCATTACGGGACGTCTTCCCCAAGTGTCCGCAAGGTTCCCGCCGACTAAACTGCCGAGGATACTCAGCAGAGGAGGAAGGGTCATCAAAAGTCCTGCTTTCTGCAAACCTAACGTTTGACCGAAGTAGACGGTGATAAAGGGGAAATACATCCAAAATAATAAATTGAACAGACCCTCTCCGACTAATCTGACTTTCATGTTTGAATCCCAAGAAAATTTCTCCATAATATACGTCCCCTCATTTCAATTCATGCAGGAAGCCCTGCTTTTCCCGTGTAGATTTACTATAAGAAAACGACACAGAAAGAACTAGACTTATATTTCCACATGGATTATACTAATATTATGAAAAATAAGTAAGGAAAGCCCTGTTTGAATTGTGTTATAAAACGAACATAGGTTCTCAAATTATAATCTTTGACCGTCTTACATACTGTCTTCTCATATGCGTGACACGGATGTGTCATCTTCAGAATAAACATAAAAAACCGATAAAAGTTGGACGTAACCATCCAACTTTTATCGGTTTTTTTGAAGATCAATCAAATAATCTCTTTAGACCCTTCACGTTTGATACGATGTACGTCGCCACAGTTTGATTCGGTGGTATGTCCGCAATCAGGCAGGAGTCAATTCCAGCCTGCTGTCCCGATAGTACGTCAAGTTCGCGGTCACCAATCATAATTGTTTCAGCCGGTTCCATTTGATAGTGTTTCATCAGATACTGAATCGCGGCCGGATCCGGCTTTCGGGCAAATCCCCGCTCCGCCGTCACTACATCCCGGAAGACCCCGGTCAATCCGTTCGCCTGTAACAGTTTAAACGTCGATGCTCCGCGATGCGTCAGGATGTAGTTATGTCCGTCGTGTGTTTGAATGGAGCGGCAAAGTTGCGGTATTCCGGAAAACGGCAAAGCCGCTTTAAGTTCTGTTTGTGCTTTTTGTTCTTTAAACCGTGAAATCGTGTCCGCATCAAGGCCATACTTTTCATAGGCCGTTTTCGCCGAGATTTTCATCGCTTCCAAAATCGACTCAATCGCACATTCTGTCCCTGCCCGCGTAACATCTCCTGCAAGACAGTAGCCATGACCGGATAGGTATCAAACAGCGTCCCGTCAAAATCCCAGATTACATGCCGGTACATCGTGTCGCCTCCTGTCGGACGACCCAGTCCTGTATCCGGGTCAGTTTGTCCGTTTCCGGATTTTCCAAGTAGTCAAAGGCTTTTAAGACCAGCGGCGACGCGTTCGATGCATCGACGTCTGCCCGGCTGACCCAGGACGAACCGGTCGAGTCCTGCCCCTCAAACGTCTTTGGTACAGAGCGTTCCCCCTCTGCTTCTAACACGCGGAAAAACACACCGATATGATGCAGATGCGACGCCCGGTGCCAATTTGACTGAAGGAAAAATTCAAACGTTCCAAGCAACTGTTTGGAATGAACCGTCAGTCCGGTCTCCTCCTGGAATTCACGGTCCAGCGCATCCGGCAACGTCTCGAATTCTTCCAGACTCCCGCCCGGCAAATCGTACCGGTACGTGTGCGGTCCGCCCTGCTTATGAATGACGAGCAGTTTTCCTTCATTATAATAGATGCCGTATGTACCGAATGCCCGGTGAAACGTCGGTTCGTTTATATTCATGATTCATCCTCTCTCATATACGCAGTTAACCACCGCTCGACCGATTGCAAGGCCCCTTCCAAATGTCCGCCGAACGTCGGATCACTTTCCGTTCCAAGCAGCGTGACCTTGTCCTGCAACGCGCCTTCCAGTCGAATCAATCCATAGGTAGGAAAATCGGTTAACGGTTCAGCATCTGCTTTCGCTGCCGTCTCCGGTTCCTTTGCCCAGTCCTGATACAAAACAGCAACCGGATGACCGGCTTCCTGTCCGAATAAATGGATCAACTGTTCTACGACCTGCCGCTTTACTTCCGTTTCTCCAAGTGTTGCACGCTCCGTTGCCGTCAGGCGGAAAAATCCGAATAGGGCGCCGGGACCGGTCGGTGGCGACGCATCATGGATTTCCTGCAGCACACCGGACCAGCTGATGGCAAAACCGGATCGACCGGCCTGCCGCCAAAACGGTGTATCGTACACGACAACCACCTTCGCTTGTCCGGCCATCCAGGTCGGTGTTGCCCTGAGTTGACGGTGCACGGATTCCGGTAAAGCTGGATGCCAATTGATATGTGAACTGATTCGTGGTGGGAGTGTCACGATGACGTGATCAAACGTTTTCCGGAATCGGCTCCCACTCTGTTCCATCGTCAATTCGACCTGATCGGTTGCCTCAATTGCCGTCACACGGTGCGCCAGTTGAATCGTTCCGGGATGAAGTTGTTCCGCCAGCGCCTCCGTCACACTGTGCATTCCTTTTACCAGTCTGTGTGACAAGACCGTTTGTCCGTCCGGTAACCGGTGTTGTTCGACCTGCCCCGGTGACCGTTCAAGCATCATCGTCCCTTCTGTCGCCTGGACGAGGACCGGCAGTTGCAGACGCTCAATCAGCGTCGTCATCAACCGTTCTGTTTCCGGCCAATACCAGGTCGGTCCGAGATCAAACGCATAGGACTGATCTTTAAGCGTCAACGTTTTCGTCAGGACCCGGCCGCCGATCCGGTCACGTGCCTCAAAAATCGTGACCTCATACCCCCTTTCCTGCAGACGCCAAGCGGTGTACAAACCGGTCAGACCGGCACCGATGATAGCGATTCGTGGCATGTTCATCCCTTCTTTCTCATGTTTCTTTCTAGTGTACCGAATATTTTTTGGAACGCACAGAAAAACAGAGCGTCATCCGACACTCTGTTCGCTGTTGCTTAGGATGATTGCATATGTTGCCAGTCGTCTTCATCAAAGATCGACCGGACCCATTCGGTGGAAACATATAATGATTTGGCGATGGCTTCGTCGGATTTCCCGAGTTTACGCAGCAAATGGACGATTCGAATCCTTCGCTCGAGTTCACGCTCGTCAGGTAACAATTCCGGCATCATGTCGGCGCCTCCTTTCTCTCTTTAAGCCAACCGTCATCGTTTTGTCTAAGTTACCCGTTTATCGGTTGAATATTCCGATAACTTAATAGAAACGATGATTTTTGATAATCAGTCTAAAAAAAGTAACAGGAAGAACCGGACAAGGAAGACCGACGTTCGCGTCGAACAACATACTACCCAGTAGAAAAGGAGAGGTTCGACATGTCCGCTTCATCTCTTCGCCTCGTTCGCTTTTGTTTCGGTCTGCTCGGGCTTATTGCGGTCGCATATCAGCTCTATGCGAGTGCCAGTCGGCCCGGTTTTAATTCGGTCAATTACTTCAGTTATTTTACGATCTTAAGCAATTTGTTTCTCGCACTAGTCTTACTGATTACCGCCAGTTCGAACAAGCTGTTTCAGCGTGCAACCAGCATCCGCGGAGCTGCTGCTTTGTTTATAACGATTACCGGAGTCGTCTACTTCATCTTGCTCCGGGGCCTCGAAGAAAGCCTGCAGACCCCTATCCCTTGGGTCAATACGGTGTTACATTACATCATGCCGCTCGCCGGATTACTTGATTGGTTACTGATCCGCTCCCCGAGCCGTCTTTCACGGAATCAATTTTTAAGTTGGCTGCTCTTTCCGTTGTTGTACTTGGTCTACAGTCTGATCCGGGGAAGTTTAACCGGTTTTTATCCGTATCCATTCTTGAATGCCTCGAAGCAAGGGGTGCTCATCGTGACAGTCAGTTGTCTCGTCATCATGATCACCTTCATCGCAGTCGGCAGTCTGTTGCGCTGGTGGAATAATCGCCGCTATCAAAAGTCATAACAGTGTTTTTAAGAAACCTGTCTGAAGAGTGGACGGGTATTTTATTGCTCATGAATGTAAAGTCTACTTTACAAAATGTAAAACAGACTTTACAATCAAAGTATCAAATGATTAAAGGAGACCTGCGATGAAACTGATTAACCGGGTTAAATCGTTGCGCAGCAGCAACGGGTGGACGCAGGAACAGTTCGCTCAAATGATCGGTGTCACACGCCAGACAGTCATCTCGCTTGAAAAAGGCAGCTATACACCGTCCTTGTTACTGGCGATGCAGATTGCACGAGTGCTCGAGCGTCCTGTCGAATCAATTTTTTACTTGGAGGAGGAATCGGAATGAAACGTGTCATCATTCAATCGTGTTTAAACATTTGTATGTATTTTCTAGGTGCTGCCCTCATCAGTTCCATCACGGATCAAATTCGTTTTTTTGATGATGATCCTTTTAAAGGGACAGGATTCAATATCACCCTTGAGCTTCCTTTGCTTCTCCCTTTGCTTCTCATCATCGTCATTTTAAATATCTTCGGGTATTTAAACCGAACAAACAAAAAAAGCAGTTTTTCCGAATGGTCCGTCGGTATGACGGAATTCTCCGATCAGGACGAACGGGAGGAAGTCATCACCGGTAAAGCGACGCGTATCGCCTACACAACGCTGTTAATCGCTTTGACCGTATCGATGATTCCATTCGCGATGTATGCCCGGTTCCCGGATTGGCTTCCGAATTTCCCGTTTTACGCCATCGCGACCGTCCTGTCGCTCGGAACGTTTTCCTATATGGCGGCCTGGGTCTATCATTACCAACGCTAAACACTCACAAATACTTCACGAAAAAATACTGGGTCTGCCCTTCCGCCGGATGATCGGGCAAACGACCGTATTCCTCGAATCCGAGTTTTTCATAAAAGCCCGGTGCCTGAAAACTGAACGTATCAAGTAAGATCTTACTGCATGATTTTTCTTCGGCAATCGATTCGATTTTTGCCATCAGCTGTTTTCCGGTACCGCCGATTCGGTTTTCCGGGTCGACCCACAAAAAATGCACCTGCAGATGATTCCACACATAACTTGCCGTAACACCGCCGAGGAGTTGCTCGTCTTCATCCCATGCCAAAAAGCAATATGGTTCCGTTTCCGTAAAGAGCGTTGCCGGAACGTGTTGTCGGTTATAAGCAATCAGTTGCTCCCGGATCCATTGCCCGTCTTCCGTCGTACCGCTTGTGATTTCCATCATTCAAAACCCCCGATTGAAATATTTTACAATACGTTCTCATCATATCATGGAGAGAAAAGAAAAAGAGGCGCCGCTTTTGATATGCTCCCACAAAAGTAGACAGTTGAAATAACAAAACTGTCTACTTTTGAAGGGAGCTTTTTCTATGGCCACATCTAAATTTTCGATGGATGAAAAAATACACATCATACAGATGTACGATAATGGAACATATACGTTAAAGGAGATTGCGTCGCTCTTCGAACTTTCACTCGATACGTTGAATACTTGGCGAAGACGATACCGGCACGGTGGTGCCTTAGCTCTAAGTAATAGAACGGGATCGACACGCTATTCAGAAGAACTGAAAGCACAGGCCATACGGGCAGTGCTAGACCGCGAGGAGTCACTCAGAAGTGCCGCGCTAAGATTCGGCATCTCGAGTAAGAGCGTGCTTCAAAGATGGATTAGCCAGTATACTGGTCATAGTACTCAAGGGAAACCGTTGAAGGAGCGATTCACTATGACCAAAGCAAGGAAAACAACATTCGAAGAGCGCGTCGAGGCAGTTATGGACTGCATACAGAACGGAAAAGACTATCAACATACCATGAAGACCCATCGGGTCTCGTATCAGCAAATCTACAGTTGGGTAAAGAAGTTCGAGAAAAACGGGGTAGACGCACTGTTGGACCGCCGGGGACGTCAGAAACCGGCGGAAGAATTGACGGATGCAGAACGCTTCAAGATTGAAATGAAACAACTCGAGAAAGAAAATGAGCGTCTGCGGATGGAGAACACCTTCCTAAAAAAGTTAGAGGAGATCGAGAGGAGGTCACGTTAAGCCAAGTTCGTAATCGAGATAAATACGAAACAATCCAGTCGTTCGCAGCACAATTCGGTTACCCGATTATAGCCTTATGTGGCCTTGCGGGCATCTCGCGGGCAGCCTACTATAAATGGTTACATTGTGTACCGACGGTACGGGAAACCGAGAACACACAAATCATCGAAGAGATGAGTCAGATTCACCATTCAGTGAACGGAATTTACGGATACCGCCGAATGACAATGAACCTGAAACGTCGCTTTGATAGAAACGTCAATCCGAAGCGAATCCGTCGTTTGATGGGCATTGCCCGAATCTACTGTGTCATCCGTCGAAAGCGTCCCAAATATATGCGCCATCTCCCGCAACAGACGGCAGAGAATATCCTGAATCGTGATTTCCATGCGGCGGGACCGAATCAGAAATGGGTAACGGATGTCACGGAACTGAAGTACGGCGCATCCCAAAAGGCGTATCTAAGTGCGATTCTCGACCTGTACGACGGATCCATCCGTTCGTTCATCATTGGCCATTCGAATAACAATCAACTCGTGTTCGATACGCTTGAACGCGCCCTTCAGGGCGCACCAGAAAGCCAACCACTTCTACATAGCGATCGTGGGTTCCAATATACATCGCGCGCTTTCCGTCGCATGACGAAAGCGGCAGGTATTATACAAAGTATGTCTCGTGTCGGTAAATGCATCGATAATGGTCCGATGGAATCGTTTTGGGGTGCGTTGAAGTGTGAAAGTTATTATCTACATAAATTCAAAGAGTTCGACGAACTCTGTTATGCGATTCAGCAATACATCCGATTCTATAACGAAGAACGATACCAAGAAAGACTAAACGGCTTGAGTCCGCTGGAATTCAGGGATCAAGCCGTTTAGAAAATTTTTATTATTTCGCCTGTCTACTTGACGGGGAGCAGTTCGCTTGGCACCTCTTTTTTTTACTTCTTAAATTCTTTTTCTGTACCATCGGCAAACTCGATCTCGACTTCAAGACGGGTCGCATCATTGATGCCAAAGACTTTCTCGACTTGAGCAATCGCGTCATCATTTGACGTATCGGCATCAAGGTTCAGTTCGTCGAGCTTGGCACCCAGCGTCTTCATCGCTTCATTGCCTTGCGCCTGCTCACCGTTCATCTTGTAATCGGCTTCCGTCCCGTCGTTATCACGGTCATAACTAATGTCGACGGCGTCCATCATGTCCGAAGTATCTGCCTCGACTGACAGACTGACGAATCCGTAATCTTTGTCGGCATTGTCCGTCACTGTATCCTGATCTTGTGTACCTGACGTATCGTCGTTCATCGTGCTGTCATCCGTCATCGAATTATCATTTGTCGTTGTCGTTTCCTCGACTTTTTCCGTTTCCTGATTGTCCGAATTGCCGCATCCTGCGGCAAACAGGGCAAGACCAAGAACCGGTACCAAATATGTCTTCTTCATTAGAATGACCCCCTCTTTTTTTGACTATCCCCCGGGTCAAGACACATAAATCATTTTAATGTGCGATTTCAGAAAAAGATTCACTCGTCACTTCACAATCAAAACCGGACATTTGACGCGTTTGGCAATCTTATGACTGACACTACCGAGCATCATCTCCTGCAGACTGTTTAACCCCCGGCTGCCGATAATCGTTAAATCGACCTGCTTTTGATTGGCGTGATCCACAATTGTCGGACCCGGCTCACCGCGAAGAATCGTCACGTAATAGGAGACATGTGCTGCTTCGAGCTTTTCTTCGACCGGTGCCAGTCTTTTTCTGCGGGCCACTTCAAGCCCTGCCGTTCCTTCCGTATGCAGGACATCGTCTTTAATTTTCCCGAAATCGGCGACGAAAACGACTTCCACTTGACTGTCCGGACTGAGCCGGGCAATCTTAATTGCTTCTTCCGTTGCCCGGACGGAATGGTCCGAGCCGTCGACGGCTAATAAGATATGTTGATACATAACTTTTCCTCCTTAACTCAATGTGTAGAAATTTTCGGGATCGGATCCTGATGAACCGCCAACCGATCAATCAGCTTCTTACTTTCCGGATTCAATCCGATCAGTTCGACTTTGTTTTGATTCGCCATCAAGCGGAGCATCACCTTGTCAATCGCTCCGACGGCCGAATCATCCCAAATTTGGGTGCTGCTGAAATCAATCCGAATCTGTTGGTTCGTCTCCTCATAATCAAATGAAGCGATGAAATGATCGACCGAAGCGAAGAACAACGGACCTTTGACGGTATACACCGTTTTTCCGGTCTCTATCTGTTGCTTGACCTTGATTTTCGAGACTTTGGCGACGAAGAACATCGCACTTAACACGACGCCTGCCATGACGCCGATCGACAAATCATGTGTGGCAACGACGATGATGACTGTCGCAAGCATCACGAACGCATCTGCTTTTGGGGCTTTGCGGAGATACGTAAACGACGACCAGTCAAATGTACCGATCGAGACCATGATCATGATTCCGACAAGAACCGGCATCGGAATTTGAACGACCCAGTTTCCGAGGACGATGATCAAAAACATCAGGAACAGTCCGGCGACAAGTGTCGACAGCCGACCGCGTCCCCCTGACTTGACGTTGATGACCGATTGACCGATCATCGCGCAACCCGCCATCCCGCCAAAAAATCCGGTGATGAAGTTCGCAATACCCTGCCCGCGGGCTTCCTTGTTTTTTTCACTTTCCGTTCCCGTCATGTCGTCGACAATCGTCGCCGTCAGCAATGATTCAAGTAATCCGACAATCGCGAGTGCCAGTGAATACGGGAAAATAATTTGCAGTGTCTCGAAGTTCAACGGGACGTCCGGCAAGAAAAACGACGGTAACGATCGTTGAATCGTTCCGAGATCACCGACCGTCCGTAAATCGACGTTCAAATAAATCGCGGCAATCGTCAGCACAATGATCGCGATCAGCGGTGCCGGAATCGTTTTAAGAAAACGCGGCAACAGATAAACGATGGCCAGCGTAATGGCGACGAAGACATAGGTCATCGTTGAAATCCCGATGAAATGCGGGACTTGTGCCATAAAAATCAGAATCGCGAGTGCATTGACGAACCCGATCATGACGGCACGCGGAATGAATTTCATGACCCGTGCAATCTTGATGACCCCAAAGAGAATTTGAATGACTCCGGTTAAAATCGTTGCAGCAAGCAGATAATCGAGTCCGTGTTCCTTGACGAGCGGGACCATTAAAAGGGCCATCGCACCGGTTGCTGCTGAAATCATGCCCGGTCGTCCGCCGACAAAAGCGAGGATGACGGCGATACAAAACGAGGCGTACAATCCGACCATCGGATCGACACCGGCAATGATTGAAAAGGCAATCGCCTCCGGAATCAAAGCCAACGCGACAACGATTCCTGCCAACACATCACCTCTGATATTTGAGAACCATTGTTCCCGTACACTCATTTTCATTTATTTCTTCCACCTTTCTGTTGAGAACTGTTCCTTTCTCAACATCCTGTCCTGTTTTGAATATCCACAGTCTAGCACCATTAGTTTCAAAAAGGAACACTTTTGGTCTGATTTATTTTGAAATGATTCACCTAACCATACTAAAAAGGAGTTCATCCGAATCGATGAACTCCTGGTCGAGTGCTTTATTGGTTTGCATTAGTCCGCCAAACATTTTTTGCAATGTTGGTAGTTTTTATTACCGCCGGATAAATTACAGACATCCGTAAACCCAAGGTTCTTGAGCACGTTTTGTGCCGCGTTTCCGGTCACACCTTTGTTGCAATACACGATCGTCGGTAGAGTTGGATCCAGTTCTTTCGCCCGTGTCCGCAGTTCACCGAGCGGGATGTGAATCGCTCCGTCAACGTGATTTTTTTCGAACTGGGCTTTCGAGCGGGTATCGATGATTTGGAATGACTTGCCGTTTGCAACTTGTTCGATCAATTCATTTGGTGTCATCAGACGGGCCGTTTTTTTAATTGCATTATCAAGTGCCATCCCGGTATAGAGGACCGGATCCTTTGTCGTCGCAAACGGCGGCGCATAGGCAAGATCGAGGTGGAACAGATCTTCTGCTTTTGCTTTGAAGGTGATTGCGGTCGCGAGGACATCAATCCGTTTGTCGACCCCTTGCGGTCCAACAATCTGTGCCCCGAGGACACGTCCCGTTGCCCGATCAGCAATCGCTTTGATGACCATCTCTTTTCCGCCCATATATTCCGGACGATCCGGTTTGATGTTATGGAGGACTTCGATGTCGTAACCCGCGTCCCGCGCTTCTTTTTCCGTCAAACCGGTTTGTGCGACCGTCAGATCAAACGCTTTGAAAATACCGGTTCCAAGAATGCCGCGGTGCTCCGCTTCTTCCCCGGTGATGACCATTCCGGCAATCCGCCCCATCTTGTTCGCGGTCGAGCCAAGCGGACGGTAAATCGCTTCTCCGGTAATGACAGAGAAACTTTCCGCGACGTCGCCGACAGCATACACATCGGTCAAGTTCGTCTGCATCTTCCGGTTAACGGCAATCGCACCCGTCTGACCCATCTCAACACCAATCTGTTTGGCGAGTTCGGTATTCGGTTTAACTCCGACCGACAGGATGACGAGGTCTGTCGCAATCGATTTGCCGCTCTCGAGCGCAACTTCCGTGACGCGTGATTCCCCGTTGAATGCCGTCACTGATTCTCCGAGCAACAGGGAGACGCCTTTGTCTCTTAAATGATCCGCAACCCGTTCTGCCATGTCACGGTCAAGCGGCGGCATGACTTGCGACAGACGTTCGACGAGTGTCACCTGAATTCCGCGGTATGTCAGTTGTTCGGCCATCTCAAGACCGATGAAACCGCCGCCGACGATTGTCGCCGTTTTCGGATCATGGGCGTCGATATACGAGCGGATCGCATCGGCATTGCGGACGTTCCGGACCGTAAAGACGTTGTCGTGATCAACACCCGGGAATGGCGGAACGATGCTTGACGCTCCGGTCGCAAGCACCAGCGTATCGTACGTATCCGTCAAACGCTCACCGGTCGCCAGATTAATGATGGTCGCCGTTTTCGTTGTGTGATCAATCGATTCGACTTCGTGCCGGGTGTGGATGTCGATGTTATACCTTTTTTTGAAGAATGCCGCATCGCGCGGTGTCAACTCATCGATGTCGGCAATTTCACCGCCGACGAAGTACGGAATCCCGCAACCGGAATACGAGATGTCCTGGTCACGGTCGTAGATTGTAATTTGTAAGTCTTCACTGTTCCGGCGTGCTTTCGCACCGACTGATGTTCCGGCGGCGACTGAACCGATGATCAACAATTTCATATAAGTTTCCTCCTAAAAATCAATAAAGTAACAAGCTGATGTATAACCCGAGTAACGTGATCGTCAGTGTCGGAATCGTCAGAATCGTTCCGATCTTAAAGTATTGTCCCCAGCCGATTTTGACGCCTTTTGAGCGCAAAACGTGCAACCAGAGCAAGGTCGCCAGACTGCCGATTGGTGTAATCTTCGGACCTAAATCGGATCCGATGACGTTGGCATAAATCAACGCTTCCCGGATGATGCCGGTCGTTTGACTGAGATCAATTGCCAGCGCATCAATCATCACGGTCGGCATATTGTTCATGACCGATGACAGGATGGCGGCGAGGAAGCCCATGCCGAACGTCGCAGCGGCCAGATTTGTCGCAAAACCGTCAATGACATCGGCGAGAACTTGCGTCAATCCGGCATTTTGCAGACCATAAACGACGATATACATTCCGAGTGAGAAGAAGACGATCGCCCACGGTGCGCCGGCGATGACTTTTTTTGTTGGTACACTTGGTGACCGACGTGCCATCAAGAGGAAGAACAGGGCGATGACGCCGGCCACCAAACTGACCGGAATCCCGATGAGGTCACTCGTGAAGTAACCGACGACAAGCAACACAAGCACAAGCCACGATAATTTGAACATCCGCTGATCCTTGATTGCCGTGTTTGGCGCGACGAGTTGCGTCACATCATAGGTCTTCGGAATACTTTTGCGGAAATACAAATACAACACAAGCAGACTGCCGATGACAGAAAAGACGTTAACGAACACCATTCGTGACGCATATTCCGTAAAGCCGATGTCAAAGTAGTCGGCTGAGACGATATTAACGAGGTTCGAGACGACAAACGGCAGACTCGCCGTATCGGCAATGAAGCCGGAAGCAAAGACATACGCCAAAACGACATAGTCCGGTAATTTTAAGTAACGGACGATGGCGAGGACAATCGGCGTTAAAATCAACGCTGCGCCGTCGTTCGCGAATAACGCTGACACGAGTGCGCCGAGTAACGTCAGATAGACAAACAGTTTGACACCGCCGCCGCGGGCAATCCGGGCCATATGCAACGCTGCCCACTCGAAGAAGCCGATTTCATCCAAAATCAATGAGATGATGATCAGGGCGATAAAGGTAAACGTCGCGTTCCAGATGATGCCCCAGACTGTCGAGACATCATCCAGATTCACGACGCCGGTCAGTAAGGCAATCAGTGCCATCCCCATCGCGGAGTAGCCGATGCCGAGGCCCTTTGGTTGTTTAATGATTAAAAATAACGTGATCAGAAAAATCCCGATCGCAAGTAGATGTGTGCCGGTCAATGCGTTCACTTCATTTCTGTATTAAATTTCGAATTTTCTCTTTAACAGTTGGATGCACCGAGGAGGACGATTTGTGGCCCCTGGTCCGTCTCTTCCAAAGCGAGCGTGATGTCATGACTGACATCCGCTAAATTTCCGTCAATCGCAAGCGCCAATCCGTCATAGTCTTTGACTTGATCACCGGTTTCGCCAGCCCCGAATCCGAGTCCAAAGCTCGGTCCGCAACAGCCTTGTCCGGCTTGATAGAGGCGAATGCCGGGTGCTTGTTCGTGTTTCACTTGTTCTTTCAGATACGTGACTGCTTCAGGTGTGATTTGCATAAAATTCATCCTTTCGAAAGTGCGAGTAGGTGATGATATCCGGAAACCGGTTCGGGTTGCCAGGCAACGACAGCCATCTGTTGGCTCAACCGGTCGACTTCTTCCAACCAAGGACGTTCTGCTTCCGCTTTGTGGCCGAGAATCGGATCACGGGTCGCTGTCGCGGCAAACGATTGATTGACGATCCAGGCCATCGGCTCAATCCCGGCACGCCGTAAATCTTCCTGCAGGCGGTCCGCTTCAAAGACGGGTGTCGCCTCCGCCAGTGTCGTAATGATGACATGCGTCCGGCTTGCGTCACGCAGCTGCGGTAATAATGATTTAACCGCTTCCGGAACGTCACCGGTCGCCCGTTCCATTTCCTGATGGTAACTTTCTGTCGCGTCGAGTAACAATAACGTATGACCCGTCGGTGCCGTATCGATGACGACGTATCGGTCGTTTGCCCGGGCAACCGTATCGGCAAAGGCGCGGAAGACGGCGATTTCTTCCGTACAAGGTGATTTTAAGTCTTCTGCTAACAAGGCGTGGGCTTCCTCCATCAGTTCACCCGCCGCTGCGTAGACTTGGTCCGTATAACGTTCGATTTCAATTTTTGGATCAATCCGGCTGATTTCAAGATGCGGGTTTTCGTTCGTCTCAATCGTCAGTTCGAGGTGCGCCGCCGGGTCCGTCGTTGTCAAAACGACGTCATGTCCCCGCTCCGTCAAAGCAATCGCAATCATAGAGGCCATCGTCGTTTTTCCGACTCCGCCTTTCCCCATTGTCATGATGACACCTGGCCCTGCTGCATCCAGTTGATCGATTAAACGGGATAACGGCGGAACGTCGAGTTGCTCCCGCTCCATCGAGTCCGCTGGATGCTCCGCTTCCGTCAACCAGTTGCGGAGCTGGTCGACCCCAATCAAACTTGTTGGCGCATACGGCAAACTGAACAACGGCACTTCTCGTAAAAAAACATCCGGTAACGTCGCAAGCGCCTCCTGCTGACGATGCAGGAACGCTTGATAATAGGTGTCCTGGCTGATTGTCACCGGCAACATCCCATTGACAATCAAACGGGCATTTTGAATCCCGAGCGCACGCAGTTCTTGATAGGCGTGCGCTGCTTCAGTTAACGTCGAGGATTCCGCCCGGGCGACCAAGATCAAGGTCGTCTCCGCCGGGTCAGCCAACAGCTCCGTCGCTTGTTCATATTGTGTTTTTTTCTCCGTCAGTCCTGCCAGCGGACCGAGGCAGGACGTGCCGGTTGTGTTCTCATCGAGATAGACATTCCAGGCATTCGGCAGACTAAGCAGCCGTAATGTGTGTCCCGTCGGTGCCGTATCGAAAATGATGTGATCATACGTTTGTTTGGCGTCAGGCGCTGCCAACAACCCGGTAAATTGATCAAAAGCGGCGATTTCGACAGTACAGGCACCGGACAATTGTTCTTCCATCGACCGGACAGCCGGATCCGGCAGAATCCCCCGATACGGTCCGACGACTGCTTCCTTATAATCTGCTGCCGCTTGTTCCGGGTCAAAGTTTGCGACGAACAGGCGCTCGACCCCGGGAACAGCGGCCGGTTCTTCTGTCAGCTCCATCTTAAAGACATCCTGAAGATTGCTCGCCGGATCCGTCGAAACAAGTAACACCTGTTTCCCGAGGTCCGCCAGTTTAATCGCGAGAAGTGATGCCGTTGACGTCTTGCCAACGCCGCCTTTTCCAGTCAAAAACAAGTAACGGGTCAATTGTAAGCCATCCAGAGTTAACGGTTCCATCTTCGTCACGTCCTTATTTTAGAGTCAGGCGAACTTTCGGTTTTTGACCATCAACGACCGCAAAACTTTTTTCTTCCAGGCCTGTCAACTCCGCAATCTCCGCATTCGACAAGTAGCCGCGGCGACGGACGATTACACCGTCCACAAGTGTGATCGGTAACATGTCGACACCGTCCGTGATTGCCTCCTTGATTAATGAATTCGAAACGAATGCAGCCGGCTCATTCGCTAAATTAAACCGTTCGATCGGGTAGCCTTGTTGTTTCAAAGCATGGACGACCGTTGCCATCCGGGTCAGTTCCGGATCAATTGAAGGTCCACATAAACCGGTTGGGCAACACATCGCCGGATCATAAATCTCAATTTTCTTCATCTTCAATCAGCTCCTCTTCTTTATATAACCATTTAGTTATATATAATATAACCTTATCGTTATATGGAATGCAAGGGAAACTGTCCCCCATTGCCAAATAACCTCTCAGCAACTTTTGTTCGGAATCGTCGGTAATTCCATTGCGTTCAAAATCGTCAGCAGTAACTCATGCTGCGGGTGGTCCGGATTGATTCGAAAATGAATCCATTGCCGTTCACGCCGCTCCAGGATGATTTGCGACTGGCGTAATAATTTCAAGTGACGGCTGACGGCGGGTTGTGAAATATCGAACATCTCGACAAAATCACAGACACAGTGTTCCCGGACGTGTAATCGCCGTAAAATTTCAAGGCGTGTTCCATCGCTGAGCAGTTTTAAGAACTGACTCATCTCGTCAACACGGTTCGTTGTCTCGATCATAGGTAGTCCTCCTTTCAATTTCAGTTACTTGTCTCTTCTTTGGCAAATCGTTGAATCCGTTCGCCGATTTGATCGCGGACCCGTTGGAAAACAGCCCATTGTTCGGCTTCCGTCCCTGTTGCGCGTGCCGGATCATCAAATCCCCAATGTTCTTGTCGGACATGCGGAGGAATAACCGGACAATTATCACGTGCATCTCCGCACAAGGTGACAACGATGGTCGCCCGCTTCAAGAGATCCGAATCAATTAAATCGGACGTTTGCCCGGAAATGTCAATGTTCTGTTCCTGCATCGCCCGGACAGCTTTTGGATTTAAGCCATGTTGTTCAATCCCGGCTGAATAGACATCCCAGTCCGGCAAATACTGTTTCGCGAATCCTTCCGCAATTTGGCTCCGGCATGAGTTTCCCGTACACAAAAAATAAATCACTGGTCGTGTCATGATTAGCCCCCTCTGCCCTTTATATAACGATTGTATTATATAACGTGTGGGTTATTCAACAGCTTTAATCAATTTTTTGACTTCTTCGCTCCAACAATAACGTATCCCGCCATCGACCACCGTGTTTGGCGATTTTTTCGCGTCTGCCGACAATCGTGAATCCAGCTTGCTGTTGCACGGTCAGACTGGCTGTGTTTTCCGAAAAAATGTGTGACTGCAGTGTCCAAATCCCGTTCTCTTCAGCAAATTGAATCATATGCTGTAATAACAACCTGCCGTATCCTTTGCCGCGTTTCGCCCGATCGACATAAAGACTCAGCTCTCTTACTCCCTTGTAGGCGGGTCTTTCTGAAACGGACGTCATTTTGATCCAGCCCACGACGACGGTCTGTTCCTCAATCACAAACACGTCTGCTTCTTTCATCTGATCCCACCACTTCAGTTCATCGATTTCCGTTTCAAAAGTCGCATTCCCTTCTTCCACGCCCTGCAGATAAATTTTGAACAATTGTCGTCGATCATCTACCTGCATTTTCCGAATGATCATGATTAGACCTCCTTCGTGTGTTAGTAACTAGTTAAAAACAATTACTTGCAAATTGCAAGTTAAACCTTTATAACTAAGGGATTCCATCACAAGACAAAGGAGAAGCTGCCCATGCAAGAATCTCGTGAAATTTTACAGACGTTTACGCGTCGCTTTGGACTCTTGAACAAAAACTGTTGTTCCGTTCTGGATCAGGAGGTTTCGCTCGTCCAGAGCCATATTTTATTTGAAATTTCGAAGCATCCCGGATCAGCCATGCAAGATATTGCCGACTTATTAGGCATGGATATCACGACGTTTAGCCGTCAAATCCAAACATTAATCAAACGGGAACTTGTTTCAAAATCCCCTTCTTCCGAGGACCGCCGGATTCAATTACTTTTTTTGACTCCACTTGGTCAACAGGTGACAGATGGAATTGACTCTGAAATGAACGGTTACCTTGATGAAATCTTTCAACAGATGACTCCGTTTGAGAAAACAACCGTTCTTCAATCCATCGTTTTACTAAACGATGCCATGCTCAACAGCGATTCCTGCTGTAAAACGTTATCTTAAAGATTGCAAATTACAAATAAAGGAGTGGTTTCATGCCAACTCAATCTTTTTCTCATCCGATTTTCATCATCGGTGCCGGTCCGATCGGACTTGCCGCCGCTGCCCACCTGTCTGAGCAAGGTCTTCCTTTTTCCCTTCTTGAAGCCGGTCCCGATATCGGAACGCATATTCAAAAATGGGCCCATGTGAAAATGTTTTCAAATTGGCAGTACAACATCGATCCTGTCGCTGCGGCCCAATTACGTCAGAACGGATGGGAGCATCCAGCAGTCGAGGCTTTTCCAACCGGTCATGATTTACTGGAGTACTATTTGCGCCCGCTCGCTGCCCTGCCGACTATTTCAGAAAATTTGTATCTGGCGCATCAGGTCATCTCGATTTCGCGTCAAGGAGTCGATAAAATGACGACCACGAATCGGGAGCTGTCCCCATTCGAAGTCATCGTTCAAACGCCAACGGGGCGACGCCGTTTTCTAGCCGCTGCTGTTTTAGACGCGACAGGAGTATGGGGACAACCTAATTCCATGTATAGTGCGGGGCATCCACACGATCCGCTCATCAAACACGTCACGCATACGATACCGAACTTCCAACAAGAAACAAATCGATACGCTAATCAACGAATCGCAATCGTCGGCAGTGGACATTCCGCTCTGACGGCATTAATGAGTGCGGTGGCATTAAAAAAAGACTATCCAAAGACGGACATCCACTGGATTATCCGTAAAACAGACGTAGTCGAAGCGTTTGGCGGGGAAGCGAAAGATCAGTTGGCTGAGCGGGGGCAACTGGGATCAACGGCACGTTCGTTAGTCGAGTCTGGTCTCGTCACCGTTCATTCCGGGTTTAAAGTCGCGGAAACCTCCTCGACAAACGAGGACATTCTACTGGTCAGTACCGATCACCGACAGCTCACTGTACAGGAAGTCATCGTTTTGACCGGAAGCCGACCCGACTTCACATTCCTGCGTGAAATTCGATTGGACGTGGATGCCATTACCGAAAGTACCCGTCAGCTTGCTCCGTTAATTGATCCGAATCTGCATAGTTGTGGAACGGTGCGACCACACGGCGAAGCTGAATTAAGACAACCGGAGAAAAACTTCTACATCATCGGTTCCAAAAGTTATGGACGCGCACCCACCTTTCTTTTAACGACCGGTTATGAACAAATCCGCTCGATCGTCGCTCATTTAACAGGAGATACGATAAGCGCAAAACAGATTCGATTGAAGTTGCCGGAAACAGGTGTCTGTCGGGTTTCTTCAACCAAAACATCATCCAGTTGTTGTTAAGCTGCGTCTTGCATTTTTAACTGAATACAACAGATGATTTCGGCACAACGAAGGGAGGTGGATTTTGTCCACCTCCCTCTTTTAATTTTAAAAATGACCGGATGTACAAGACGTTAACGGTTCTTTTTATTCGTTTTTCTAGCATGAACAAAGTAAACGATCAAAAAATAAGCAAAGAACGCCGAAAAATAAAAGGTGATGAATTTGTTCATTTCATCGGTACTCAGCCAAATTGCTTCATTGTAGATCCATTGTCCTGACGGCGTGATGACGACCGGATGTGTTGCGAGCGTTAAGCCGATCAACACAAACAAACAGACGCCGAGATCGTTTAACCAGACTTGGGTGCTGCCGTTCGGATTACAAAACCTCCTTTCCCTCCTTTACCTTCGGCTTGTTTCGGCCATTTCCAACAGGATTCCTTCAGGTCCCCGGACATAACAGAGCCGGTATGTTTCTCCAAACGGTTCAACCGGATGAATGATGGTATATCCCTGCCGTTCTATATGCCGAATCATTTCGTCAAGCGACTCGACATTAAGACAAAGATGCCGGAGTCCCGGTGAAGAAACTTCGTTAGGTGCCGGACGGGAATCAACCGGCGAATGATAGTGAACGAGTTCCAGCCAGGTTTCTCCATTCGGAATACCAAGTGCGACACACGATGTTTTCGCGTTACGCAAACCGGTTACCCGATCAAGTTGCGGGCCGGACGCCTCCCATTCCGCTTTTACAACAAACCCCAAACCGACAAAAAATTCTTTCGCTTTAGCGAGGTCCAAGACATTGATGCTGACATGGTCCATCCGGTTGATGTTCATATCCGGGTTTCCTGTTTACGTTGTTGTCGGCTCACCTGATAGGTCGGTTTTAATAATGAGAAGATTCGACCGTCATGCGACGTTCCGTCTTGGAACAGATAACCGCGTAAAATTCCTTCTTCTTCAAATCCGATTCGCGTCAACAGTTGGATCGAGGCTGTGTTTTCAAGGAACGTCACCGCTCCCATCCGGTACAATCCGAGCGTCTCGAACGCATATGCCAAGACTTCCTCAATTGCTTCCGCCGCATAGCCGCGCCGCCAGTGTGCCGGATCGAGTTCAAAGCCGATCTCCGCCTTTTTACTGTACAGGCTGAGATGATTCAGTCCGATGGTTCCGATGAACGTTCCGCTGTCACGAATGACCATCCCCCAGCGGATGCCTTGCCGGCTGTCGAACGTTTGTTTAAACGATTTGATGATATGCAGAGCATCCTCTTGTGCACGAAGCGGATCCATGCCGTAAAAACGTGTGACGTCCTCATTCGACAAGATGTGGAAAATGGCTGGCGCGTACTCGGAAGTTACCTCAACGAGCTGTAAACGTGTTGTGTCTAAAGTGGGAAAAGTCATTGATATTCCTCCAGTATCGTAAATAGTTGTGCTTCGATCCTGCTTACTTTAAATGTTTGAATTCGGACAGGTCATTAGTACTTGAAAAACCACTCAGTTCAACATTCCCTTGATCATTGAGTGAATACTCGTATTTAGCATCCGGTTCATTTTGAAAGACAACGGTTATAACATAGGGATTGACATGCTGATATCCTTCTTTTTGAAAGGGTACGGTCGAAATGGTCCACTTTTCGCCTGGAAACTCCTTCGCAAGATACGGTTTGACGGCTGTCACGTTTTCCTGAATCTGCGCCTTGATGTCTTCCTCATCCGGCTGGCTCATTAAAAAACTACCGAACATCAGACAGAGTACTCCTGCAGTCATCAAAGCCAGCATCCGTTTTTTTCCCGTCTTCACAAAACCGAACACGACAATCGGTAGCAGAATCAAACCGAATATCCCGTAAAGAATCCATTCAATGATTTCGTGTGGTCCCATATCCGTAACCTCCGTTTCTCTATCAATACTTATTACCGCTCCCTTTTCAAAATCCCTGCTTTTTCCATAAAAAACAGGCATCCTTTTTGGATACCTGTTTGACATCATCCTGTTTTGATCAAATGGATGATTTGTTTTGAAAGAATCAGAGTTTCATCATGTTTCCAGTTTGTTTGGTTTAAAGAGCGTGAGCGCTGTTTGGATAAAAATATCCGTCGCCTTTGAAGTATCTTTTTTATTACGCACGGCCATTTGAATATTTCGAAATGTCTTCGGTGTGAGCTCACGCATAACGACCTGATCGTGTAACGTCCCGATGCTTTGTTTCGTCGTAATGGTCACCCCTAATCCTTCCTGGACCATACTTATTCCCGTCTCGAGCTGTTCCATTTCAAATCTGACTTTTGGAATCAGGTCATGTTCTTCGAATAGACTGTAGATGTGCTTTTCGACACCATCCTTGCCCATCAAAATAGATTGTTCTTTTAAATCAAGGATACTGACAGTTTCCTGAGTAGCCAATGGATGATTTGCTGGTAAAAGGACAATCAGTTGATCCACTGCAAGGGCAATCGTATCGAATTCTTGATCCGTCAAAGTGATGATTCCCACATCCACGCATTCTGTCCGTAGCCATTTTTTAATCTGATCGATTGTACCTTCCCACAGCTTAATCTCGAGTCCCGGATACTGTTCCTCCATCGTCCGAATGATCTTAGGCAAAAAACGTGTATAAGCGGTCCGGTAAACACCTACATGAACCTTCCCGATTTCTAATCCGCGTTCAGCCGCTACCAATTCATCTATCTTATGAAACTCACTGACGATTTTCCGAAGGATCACTAGGACCTGTTCGCCGACTTCCGTAAAAAACAACCCGTTCTTTTTATCTCGCTTAATCAGCTTGGTTCCTAGCTGTGCTTCAACCGAAGCGACAGTCCGACTGACCGCTGGTTGTGTCATATGCACGTGTTCTCCTGCTTTGGTAAAGCTTCCTGTCTCAGCAATCTGGATAATCAATTCAATTTGTGATCTGTTCATAACGTTTTTGGTATGCCCCCTATGACAAATATGCATTTTATTAATAAGTATAGCTACTGTACTATGAGTGAGTATTTCAAGCAAACAGAGATTTGCAAATACAGAAGTCTTAAACCGAGGTGTCGAGTATCATGTCAAACATATGGAAAATTTATTTGTTAGCAGCAATCAGTTTTTTGAATGGCACATCTGAATATGTCATTGCCGGTATTTTAGATAAAATCGCGGACACCAATCATATTTCCGTTTCTTCCGCCGGACAACTCATTACAGTCTTTTCAATTGCTTTCGGAGCGGGAACTCCTTTCCTGATCGCGATAACCGCACGATGGGAACGAAAGAAACTGCTCGTCTATGCGTTGACGGTCTTTTCCATCGTCAATGTGGGGATTGCCTTCTTATCAGGATACGATATGCTGATGGGCGCACGAATCCTTTCCGCTCTTTGTGCAGGGGTCATTCAAGTCACGTTGTTGACGCTTGCTGCCGTCTTGGCAGCCCCCGGAAAACAAGGAGGAGCGATTGCCACGGTCGTCATGGGGAATAGTACAGCTTTAGTCGCCGGCGTTCCGATTGGACGAGTCGTCGCTTCACATTACGAATGGAATACCATTTTCGTAGGTCTTGGTCTGATTGGATTACTGCTTGCCGGATTGGCGCTAGTCATGATTCCACAAACCAAGGCCGAAGAACCTGTGCCGTTGCGTGAACAATTTAAATTCTTCATGCAACCGCGAATCTCCGCTTATCTGCTCATCACGTTCCTTTGGCTAGGTTCGTATTCCGTCGTATTCACGTACATCTCTCCGTATTTCCTGGATGTCTTTCAAATGAGTAACCAGGGAGTAACGACGGCGCTGTTCCTATTCGGAATAGCAAGTGCCATCGGTTCTAAATTAGGCGGATTCGGAACCGACAAATGGGGATCGTTCCGTACGTTGGCTGGAAGCATGTTGCTTCATGCACTGGTCTTATTCCTGTTCCCGTTTATCGGACAATCAGCTTCCCTGTTCTACGTTTTACTAGTCTTTTGGGCACTGGCAGCCTGGTCTTCCGGAACACCGATTCAATTCCGGCTCATTACGCTTGCGCCTTCAGCAGCAAGTATTGTGTTAAGTCTGCACAGCGCGTTCGGACAAATCGGGATGGCAGCAGGTGCCGGTGTTGGCGGAATTGCTGTCAAAAACAGCTTGTTGCATTACTTGCCATGGATCGGTGCTTTTACGCTCGCAGTTTCAGTCGTCGTCATTCTCATCGACAACAAGCTGTCGAAGTCGGTAGAGACGCGGCAAACAGCAGAACCATTCTATGCAGAGAAGTGAGTTTGACTCTTCTTTAAAAAAAACAAACGGTCTGAATTCTGTCGAAAAGAATCCAGACCGTTTGTTTTTTGTTTTTTAGTCAGATGAACAGATACGACTTACACTTGAAAACGGCTTGATAAGCGTTTTAAGTCCTCTGCCATCGTCGCCAGTGATTGCGATGCGGATGAGATTTCTTCCATCGAAGCCATCTGTTCTTCCGTCGAAGCCGAGATGTTTTCCGTTCCGGCGGCTGTACTTTCCGTCACCGATTGAATCTCCCGCATGATCGCGGAAATCTGTTCACTGCCGGCCGCCATTTCCTGAACCGCGCCGGACACTTCTTCGACTTGCCCCGTCACATCACTGATCGACTGTTCGATTGCTTCAAAGGAAGCACTTGCTTCACCAGCAACCTGAATGCCGTTCGTCATTTCCGTCGTGACCTTTTCCATTGAAACAACCGACTGTTCCGTTTCCTGACGGATGACTTGGATCAGACCTTCGATTTGTTTCGCTGCGAGCGCGGATTGCTCGGCAAGCGTTTTGACTTCCGCTGCGACAACTGCAAAGCCGCGCCCTTGTTCTCCGGCTCTCGCAGCCTCAATCGCTGCATTCAGCGCCAACAGATTAGTTTGCGCCGCAATGCCGGTGATGGAATCAGTAATTTGTCCGATTTCCTGTGACCGGTTGCCGAGTCCGACAATAACTTGACCCAGTTCCGTAAAGTCCGTGTTGATCCGTTCCATCTGTTGACCCAGCTGCTGGACGACTCGACCGCCATGGGTGACTTTGTCCATCGCGTCGCCTGTCGCGTCAGTCATCTGTTGGGCATTCCCGGCGACCTGACTGACACCGGACGTTAAGTCCTGGACGGTCCGTGATGCACCCGAAACTTGGTTTAACTGTTGACTGGCTCCGCTTGCGATTTCTTCCATCGTCACGGCAACCATTTCCGTCGCTTTTGTCGTCGCTTCCGCATTCGTACTTAATTCGTCCGATGCTGTCGCGACGTGTTTTGAGGTATCCGTCATTTCAATAATGACATGATGGAGTTGCTCCGTCATCGTATTGAACGACGTCGTCAATTGTCCGAGCTCATCTTTTGAAACGTAATCACCGCGGACCGTCAAATCGCCGTCACCTGACTGCTTCATCCATTCTTGAAGCGAACGAATCGGTTGTGTGATCAGACGCGTGATATAGATTGCAAGACCGGCAAATAATAACAAGGCCAGCAGGAAAATCCCGAGCATAATGTAAAACGCTGTCTGCTTTTCCTTCTGGTTCAATGCGTTGATGTCTTTCGACTGTTTCGTCATCGACATCATCAGGCTTTTCGCCGTATTGGCTACTTCGTCCCGTGTTTTCTCGAGGCTTTCCGAATAGACGCGATAGCCCTGTTCCTTATCTCCCTGTGTGACCAGATCCTGAATCGTACTCAAGCCGTTATCGTAAGCAAGGACACTGTCCTTTAAGTTCTCGACTTGTTTTTCTGATTGTTTCGTCGGTACAGATGTCCGTTCGAATTTGTTGAGGGAAGAACGGATTTGCGCTTGCCGTTGATCGATTTGTGCCCCCAGTTCTTCAATCCGGGCCGGATCTTTCGTCAGCATCATCTCGACGAGGAACGAATCAAGCGCCCGTGTATCAATCCGGATTTGCGCCACTTCCTGAACCGGAATCAGATTTTCCTTATACATCGCCTGCGAGGCATTCGACATCTGATTTAAAAAATAGAGTCCTGCACTGGCTAATAAAATCATCGCGACGATGGCCGTCGCAATCAACAGTTGAATTTTTTTACGAACTGACAAGTTTTTCATTATGTAGACCCCTCCCGTCTGTTTATCGGTTAATTCCACAAATGCTTCAGTCTTTTTTCGATTTTTCACCATCTGAATGTGTTGTACTAAGCCCTGGTTTACGACAGTGGACGCCGGATTCGATATAATCAGAATCATACAGAAACAAAAGGAGTGAACGCTGTGCAGTCTGTCTCAAACGAAATTACGCAGTTCCGCGGCACGCACTATGAGTTCGGTCGCGAACAGGGCCGTTACGTCAAACGCAACGAACTGCTTCATAACCGTGAAGATAACTGGAAAATCCGGGTTCCCCGTTTTCAAGTCGATCCGGTCGAAACAAAAGAGATGTTTCTCCGCTACGCCCCGTATATCTGGGACGAGTTACTAGGTTTACAGGACGAGCTTGAACTGTCGCTCGCTGATACATTACTCCATTTTGGTCATTACCGCGTCGAAGGACCGAGCAGCGGCTGTTCGATCATGACGGGCGATAATTTCTTAGTCCGCAATTATGATTATCACCCGATGACGTATGACGGACGGTTCTCCGTCTTTCAGCCGACGGACGGCGGTTCCGCCATCATCGGACCGGCGTCCCGCGTCACCGGGCGCATGGACGGGATGAACGAACATGGGCTCGCCATGGGCTACAACTTCATCAACCGGCGCCGTCCGGGCGACGGCTTCGTCAGTTTCATGATCGGACGGATCATCCTCGAGACATGTACGTCGGTCGAAGATGCGATCTCACTCGTCAAAGAGATGCCGCACCGCGGATCCTTCAGTTATGTCGTTCATGACCGGTCGAACCGGTCATTCGTCATCGAGGCGACAGCCCGCGACATCGAAGTCCGGGAGACGAATCTCTGTACGAATCATTTTGATCTGTTGCAACACGAAAACCGGTTCCATCTCGACGATTCGAAACGCCGGATGATGGAACTGAAGACCCACCAGCATTTGATTCAAGATGCGAAATCGGCCTTCCGTCTGTTAAACGATTCCGATAAAGGTGTCTTCTCCGAGCTGTACAGTCACTGGGCAGGCACGATCCATACGTCAGCCTATTTCCCGACCGACATGAAAGTCTGGTTCGCCCTCGGTGGCGATCAGGAACCGGTTGAATTCGACTTTAAAGACTGGCTGGCCGGGAACGACTTTACGTCAAGCCATATCCATGGCGAACTGGAAACCGATATTCAATTCGCCAATACCCTTCAGACGTGGCGCTGAACACAGTAAAACACCTCTGGTGGTCCGGAAAACGGATCACAGAGGTGTTTCTTTGTCAGTTCAAGGTTTTCGTCATATGTAAATCTGTCGTCAGGAATCCCGTCGTTTCATAGAGGTGAATCGCCCGCGTGTTATGCGCAAAGACATGTAATTTGATTTTTTTTATGTTCATCCGCCGGGCGACCTGCTCAAGTACTTCCATCGCTTGCCGTCCATACCCTTTCCCTTGATGACCCGCTTCGATTTTAAAATCAAAGATAAAGGCGGTTCGTCCGTGCGTCATTTCGCTTACTTGAAACCAGATCATACCGACGGGTGGCTGTTCTGCGTCATCCAAAATCGAAAACAGGTAATGCTGTTTCGTCTGAATCCCGTCCGGCAATAGTTGCCCGTACTCCGCTGTCGAGCGGTCAACGGCCTCCACCTCTGCCCATGTTCCGGCCTTGACCTTTTCCTGCGCGTACTCTTGGATGGCTTCCGGTAAGTATGCAGCATAGGCCGCTTCTGTCATTTTTATGAATTGAATCATTCCATGGCACCTCCTGCTTTAATTCACTTGCTGATTTTGTACGGTTGATACGTGTATACCGGACCAGTCTTTTGCAAGCATCGCGTAAACGGCAATATCATGATACGACCCGTACAAAAGCTCCGCGTCACGCAGAATCCCTTCTTGCTGAAAACCTAAACGTTCCGGTATCTTCCGGCTTCGGGTATTATTGACGGCGCATTCGATGACGACCCGATTCAACTGCAACGTCGTAAAACAATAGTCGGTGATGAAAGCGACGACGGTCGTCATCAATCCTTTGCTGCGCCCTTTCCCGGTTAAGTAATACCCGATCGACGTTTGCCGTAACATCTGATTGATTTCGTGTAAAGCGATTGTTCCGACAAGCTCGCCCTCAAAATAAATTCCACAGGCAAAGCCGTTTCCATTCGCATAATCCGTTAACCAGGCCGGAATGATTTCGTTTCGGTAGACGTCCGGCCCGGTCACTCCGTCGACCCAGCGCAGCCATTCCCGCAAGTGTTCACGGTTGGCATCGATCAAGGCGTAAAGCTTTTCGGCATCCTGACGTTCAATCAATTTCAAACTCAGTTGATCAGTGATGTGATGCATGAACATGTTCTTCCACTCCCTATGTACGTCTAAAGCTATACTTTAGACGTCGACGCTCAAAATACCTGCTTGAGAATCTGTTGTTGGCTCGATTGCGACAAATTTTTATGAATGACCTGTTTTGGTTTGGTCGTTAAGGCATGCTCAAGGAAGTTCGCTTGCGACCGTTCGCCGATGACGATGATCTGATCCCAATCCAGTGATCGGTTTAGTTTTTCGACCTCTCCCGACAACTCGCGGTAAAACCGTTCTGCCTGCTTTTCGACCCGATCGCGGAAATCATCCGTCTGATTGCTGCTTGAAGCGCCACTTCGTCCGCTTCGTCCCTGATAACGCCGCCACTGTCCGGTATCGAGATCCAGCTCGTAGTCATGCGTCGCCTCGACTTCTCCAAGTCGGACGTCGAGGACGGTCGCCGAATCGAGATGCGTCAGCACGATACCGGTTCGCGGGAATTGTTGGTCAAGGACTTCCAGTTGATTGAGATTCGGTTTGGTATAATAACTGATTTCATCGGTCACATCGAGTTGCAGGAAATAGACTTCCTGCAAGGAATCATCGCTTGAGACAAAAGCAACGATACTGCGCAGCAAACTCGTCCGCTGATTGTTGATCGCCTGCTCAAGTTTCGAAAAGACGGCTTCGACGGCTTGTTGATCTTCCTGTTCCGTCAAGAGACGTTTCTTTTCATTCCTCAGAATCGTCTCCCACTGGTTCCGTTTATCCGGAGCCGTACTGAGATACACCGACAACACGTGTGTCGAACCATCAAATCCTTTTAAGCGTTTGATATCTTCTCCTAGACCCATCTGAATAACCTCCTGTTAGTAGATGAATGACGCTAAAATACCGGTGATGAAGACGGATGTGATCGTGACCGTCGAAAATCCGGCAACGACCATTTTCGGTAAAATCTCATCTTCAATAATCTGGACCTCGTCTTCCGTCTCCCCGATATTTTTAGCCGCCTCCTGACTGAGAATCAATGTACCCGGAAAACCATATAGTGACGTCAAACCGATTGCGATCGCCATCGAATAGGAATATCCGAGGAACTTCCCGGCAAGCATCGCAAACAACACGATTCCAAGCACACCGAGGATAAAAGCAATCAGCAGCGGCACAAACAGTTCGACGAGATCCGCAAATGAAGTCGTTGCGAGGGGTCCAAAGATGATCAACAGAATCGCAAGCATCATCAACCCGTAGGCATCGATTCCGTTTAAGACGTTTGGCTTCAACACACCGGTCGCCCGCAAGGCAATCCCGAGCAATAAAGCGATGACAAATGTATTGAGCCAGCCGTTCGTCAAACTGCTGAGGAACGACGAGACGATGACGACGACACCGACGACGAACAACGTTCCAGCCGTCGTCTGGAACGGTTCCGGTAAAATCGTCTGTTTCTCGGATGCTTTTTCCGGATCAAGGGTGGCTTTTTTCGTGATGCTGCCATCACGGACCCCGTCCCGGATCCGTAACGCTTCCTTGCGCAGGATGACCGATGTCAGCGGAAAACCGATCAATCCTTGTAAGGCGGCAATCAAGACCGGAAAGACGGCAACTGAAATCAATCCGGCGTTCAGTGCCTGTTCCTGAACGATGATGACGGAAATTGTTCCGCCGCTGACCGCGGCAATCGCGCTGAGGACATAGTTCGTATCAAGAAACAGCCGTCCGATCGTAAAGAGCAACACACTGATCCCGATGACGGCTGAGACCCCGATCAAAAACGTTTTCCACTGCCGTTTGAATTCATCGAGGCTGATGAGTGTCCCGAGGTGAACGATGATCATCCCGACGACCGTTTGCCCGAGTGGTAATAAGGACGACGTCGGTAGGAGGTCTTCCGGAAATAGATTCGTTTTAAAGCCGATAAAAAAAATAATCGAAGCGACAAATAAAGAGGATAATAAGGCCTTTGTTTTTTTCGAGATATAATCGCTGAACGTCCAGATGAGCATGATGATTGTAAAGGCGATGATTGGTTGCATACAGGTTCCTCCCTTTTAGACGACAGGTTGTAGCAAAAACCGGGACCATGAACATCGGTAATAGGACGAACAATGTTATTAAGCTGACGATGAAGGAAAAGGAAAATATAATGGGGGAAAGTGACTACTGTCGCTGCGAAGAATCATGAATTGATTAGGAATGACTGCAGAGAAGACCGCGATGATCATACGAAAAATGGTTAGAGGTTAATCTATGATTACCCCTTTTTTGTCTCAGTTAACGAATAGGATTGAAATAAGAATCTATTTTTCGGAATTTTCAAACTATATTCACAAGTTTCAGGGAAAGGATACAGCATATGGTTCATTTTCGAGGGAGGAGATACTCTTGTCCGGATTGATTTCCAATCGTTCCTTTCGTATCGGTCTGTTCATCCTACTCGTTCTCGGCATCATTTATATGGCGCGACAGGTCGACTTTCTTTTTTATCCGTTGTTTGTTCTGTTTACAACGATCTTCACTCCGTTCATCGTCGCCGGTATCCTGTTTTATCTGTCCGTCAGTTTCGTCGATTCACTGGAACGTCGGCTGCGCTCGCGCAAGCTGGCTATTTTCATCGTCCTCGTCTTATTACTAATCATCGTCACGGTATTTCTGTTAACCTTATTTCCGCTCATCACGAAACAACTGTTTGCCTTCATCCATGCGGTTCCTGGGTTCGCTGAACGGCTCTACCGCCAGTCCTTGTCCCTCTACACCAAGTACGGGGCATCGATTCCATCGCTCGACAATCAGTTTTCAACCGTCGACGGCTCAATGAAAAGTGCGACCACCCTTCTCGGAAACGTCTTTTCTTCAATCGCCGGTTCCCTCGTTTGGCTGATCCGGCTGATTGCGTCGACCGTCTTTACGTTATTCATCGCCGTTTTTTTATACGTCTTCATGCTGGTTGACGGAAAGAAATTACCGAACGCGCTCGTTCAGTTCATTCCGATCAGTTACCGAAACGAAGCCCTCTTGATTCTAAAAGACATGAACGGGACGATTCGCTCGTACGTCCGGGCACAGCTGATTGTCTGTTCCTTCGTCGGCACTCTTGCGACACTCGTTCTTTGGTGGCTCGATGTCCCTTACTTCCTGCCGCTTGGTCTGTTCATCTTCGCGACAAACATCATTCCGTACCTCGGGCCGTTTCTCGGTGCCGCACCGGCTGTACTGATCGGTTTTTTAGATGAACCGATTAAAGGATTATACGTCGTCATCGGTATCACGATCGTCCAGCAGCTCGATGCCAATGTAATCTCACCGCTTGTCCAGGGAAAATCTCTGAAGGTCCATCCGATTACGATTACGGTCGTACTGCTTGTCGCCGGTCAACTGGCAGGGATTCTCGGGATGTTGCTGGCCGTTCCGTTTTATGCCGTCGCGAAAGTCACGGTCCTCAATATCATTAAACTGGCCCGACTCCGCAAGACCGCGTTACGGACGGACAAACCAGTTCCGGATCGTGTCCCGGAAAACCCAACCTAATACACCGGTCAGAATCAGCAGCCCGGGTAACAAAATCACACCGCCATGGGTTGCCCACCACACGGAAAAACGGTTCAGCAGACCGTAGGCGCCGAGACGGTTGACGAGAATCGTCCAAAGTAAACTGTAAACACCGGTTCCGGCAAGCGTCACGAGCACATACGGACGGAACGGATAGGCAAGTAAACCCGCCATGTAGTGAATCGGACGCCGGACGCCCGGCAGGAAAAACGACATCGCGATGGCGACCGTTCCTTTTTCCTGTAAGATGGCTTCCGCCTTCGCCAGGTGTTTATTCGTCAACGCCTTTTGAAAAAGAGGGAGTTCCCGAAAGAATCGCGGAATGCCGTAAAACAGATTAAAACAGACGAAACTGGCCGACCAGACCAGCAGAAAAATCACGACGGGGGTCTGATCCTGCCGGAGCCAACTGCTGATTTGACGGATCACCAACAAATCATCCGAAATCGGGATGAATAAAATACTCGAGATGAACCGGATCCATTCCGAAATCATATGTTTTCCCTCCCGTCGAAGTCATTCTTTCTGAAAACGAGGTGTTCGTATTGATGGACTATACCCTAATCTTGACGATTTTGCTCTACGTCGTGTTACTTGCTAACGTCGCTGCGGCGATTGCCATCCTGTTTTTTGAGCGGCGTGACATCAGTGCGACCTGGGCTTGGCTGATGATTCTGTTTTTCCTGCCTGTCATCGGCTTTTTGATTTACTTACTGTTCGGTCGGTCCTTAAAGCAGGACTCCTTTTATCACATTCCGGAAGATCGCCGGATTACACGCGAACAACAACTGACGCTCCAATCCAATGATCCGGTCGCCCCGGAAGCACCGCTTCATCCATACCGGAAGTTGATTCAGGCGAACCGGACGGCAGGTGCGCTGTTGACGGAAGCGACAGACGTCCGGACGCTGTTCGACGGTCATCAAAAATTTGATACGTTACTCGCTGACATACAAAGTGCGCAGGTCGAAATCAACATCCAGTACTTTATCTTAAAACGTGATCCGCTCGGTGACCGGTTATTGACCGCTTTATTTGACCAGGCCAAACGCGGTGTCAAAGTCCGGATTCTTTACGACGCGGTCGGCTCCTGGAAGCTGAAAGCGAAGGACTTTGCGGCGTTCAAACAAGACGGCGGTGAAGTCCGGTCGTTTTTCCCGTCGCCGCTCGGCATCTTCAATCTGCGGATCAACAACCGTAATCACCGGAAACTCTGCACGATTGACCGGCAAATCGGCTACATCGGCGGTTTTAACGTCGGCTCGGAATACCTCGGAGAAGACGAACAGTTCGGCTACTGGCGTGATACCCATCTTCGGGTTCTCGGCCCCGTCGTCGAGGAACTCGAATTTCACTTTGAACAGGACTGGGATGCTGCGAGCAAAGAGCGGACCGATTGGTCGACGGCACCGATTCCACCGCACACCGCGGCGACGGATCATGTACCGGTTCAAATCGTGACGTCCGGACCGACGTCCGAGACGGAGTACTTGAAAAACATGCTGATTCAGATGATTCACTCCGCGGAAAAATCGGTTTACATCCAGTCGCCCTACTTCATTCCGGACGCCAGTTTCATGGATGCCTGTCAGATTGCGCTTGCTTCCGGCGTCTCGCTCAAAATCATGATTCCGAACCAGCCGGATCATCCGTTTGTCTACTGGGCGACGTACGCGGCGGTCGGTGAACTGATTCAACACGGGGCGGAAGTTTACACGTACGAGATCGGCTTCATGCATGCGAAGACGATCGTCGTCGACGGAAAAATCGCCTCCGTCGGGACAACGAACATCGATGCGCGAAGCTTCCGGTTAAACTTCGAGATGAATGCGATAATCTATGATCCGGCGATTGCCGAGGAACTCGAGCTGCTCTTTTTGTCGGACGTCGCCGACAGTGCCTTATTGACCCGGGAAAAATACGCCGCCCGTCCACGGATGATTCGCTTTAAGGAAAGTATTTCGCGACTGTTGTCACCGATTTTATGATGTTTTATAATAAATGTAAAAAAAGGTATAATTATGGATATATAATTTGAAGTGATAAACAAACAGAATCTCATTCATTAATAAACTCATTTATCACTAAACATACTCATTTTGAATCATTTTGAGTATGTTTAGCGTTTTTGACTATATTTAATGCATTCATTTTCCGGATAAACATGTTCATTTGCTGTAAAAATGAACATATTTACTACTATCAAGTATCGGTACTTTCATTTTTTAAACAAGGGAGGTAGACAGATGAAGATAAAACAGATAGAGGCTGTTTTTCTCGATCGTGATGGCACCATCGGGGGCGGCTCGACAATCCACTATCCGGGGGAATTTAAACTTTTTCTATACACGGCTTCAACACTCGATCGTTTAAAGCGAGATCAGATCAAAGTATTTTCGTTTACGAATCAACCCGGTATTTCAAAAGGATTGGCTACGGTCCGTGACTTTCAGCACGAATTAACCGGGTTTGGTTTTGATGATGTGTACATATGCCCTCACAGTCCTCATGCAGACTGTCTGTGCCGTAAGCCTGCCATCGGTATGTTACGCGAAGCACAGCAGATGCATCATTTGAATCTAAAAAACTGTGTCGTCATCGGCGACCGATGGACAGATATGCTTGCAGCAGCTGAAGCAGGTTGTATCAAAATCTTAGTGCGGACAGGTGCAGGCGAAGCATCACTGCACGATCATCAGCAAGAAATAAAAAATCTTTCGATTGATTACGTTGCTCGGGATTTGTCAGATGCCGTCCACTGGTTGTATGAGCAGCATACATGAGTCGTCTGTTGTCTTTCGTAAGAAACTATTCTTTCTAAAAAGAAGGCGTACCATGACAAGTCCAAGGCACTCACTTTCCGCCGGTGCCGTCGTCCTCGACGCAGAACAAAACATTCGACTTATTAAAGTACCTCGACGAGGGTGGTAGTTTCCCGGCGATATCATTGAATTAGGCGAAACCATTGAAGACGGCATCACCTTTTAATCAGTCGTCAATCCTTTACCTACTCCCCACGCCTGATGTGTATAAAACAATTCATTCACTGATTGAAGCGGCTGCCAGACTAGACGATGATCCGGTTCACGGGAAACTTGAATCTGCTTTAGCAATCGTATCTCAAAAAAGGATGCATCATTCAGAATCGCTTCTCCGCTTGGTGCCAGTAGATACTGCTCGGCTCGACCAATCGGTGCCTCAATTCGAATCGTAAACCCGGTCTCTTCGAGCAGCTCTCTATGGAGTGCTTGCTCCGGCGTTTCTCCTCTTTCGATTCCACCACCCGGTAAAAGAAGATTTTTCAGTTTGGTCTCGACGGTTAAGAATGTCTGCTTTCGTTGATCGTAAACAATACCATAAACACTTTGCTTGTACTGGTATGACCGTCCTTTCAGTTTCATGCCGAAACTCAGTTTCTCCTGTTCCGAATCCATCATCGGTCATCTCCTTGATAATCTCCCGTCAATTTCCCTCCGTCGTCATAGCGACCGAACAGTCGCCGTTGCGCCGTATAGGCCAAAAACTTGGTCAGACGTTTTTCGTACTCCGGGCTGTCTTGCTTGCAGGCCTGGATATAACTGATCCGGACACGGATGTAGAGCTCCGGCAACGTCCGGAAAAATTGATAGGTGTCCGGATCTTTCTTCAGTTCCGTGATGATGGCGTGATCAATTTCAAACGGTACCGTCAAGTTAGGTGTCACCTTTATCCCTTGTTCCCGCATCTTTCCGAGTGCCATCAGTCGGCGAACCCGTTCTTTATTCAGTTCGGTCCAGTGACTGTTTGTCCGACGCGGTGTAAATCGCTGAAGCAGCCGGTCCCCGTCCTTCTTTTTAATCCCATCAATCCAACCAAAACAAAGAGCTTCTTCGACGGTTTCGGTGTAATCCAACTGATATTTTTCTGCATCTTTTTTATCAAATACGAGCCAAACTTCGGTCTCTGTTTGATAATGATTTTCCAGCCAACTCCGCCATTCCTTGATTGTTTCAACCTCTAACCGTGAAGTGCTGTCCATAATCCGTCACACCGCCTTTTTCATTCTCCTGTACCTTGTTCGACATTTTCGCAATACCCCCTCCTTAAAAAGCGAGTTCCTCTGAATTTTGGGTTGCACTCTCATTCAAGACTTGCTACACTCAATCCGAACACTTATTAAAATATTTTAAAAAGTAAAAAGGAGGTCCCTGATGGCTGGTATGAACATGGACTTATTAATCCGCTTGCGGCAAGCCCTCTTATTCGAACGGCTTCAGACGATCCCGGAATTGAGCCGGACGCTTTCGACGAGTTTCCCGACAATCAAAAAACACTTGGACCTTTTAATCGCACATGGTGAGGTCGACGAAGAGGATTCGGATGTATCGAGCGGTGGACGTCCGGCTAAACGCTATCGTCCCCGGGCCGATCACACTCACGGACTGGCGCTCTATCTCGAACTCGACGCCATCGGTTACCGGATCTTCGACGCTGTCGGTACATTACTGACGAACGGAACGGAAGCCGTTCCCCGCAAGCAACCGCACGTTCCGGCTCTCGTCCGCCTGATTCACTGGTTGCTTGCGCAAGATCCGCACATCACTTTTTTAAGTGTCGGGGTGGCGGCATCGGTCGAAAACGGTCAAGTCTTTTTTGCACCGGACTATCCGTCTTTGCAACAGGTCGATCTGAAACAGACGCTCGAATCCGAGTTCCACTTACCGGTCGTCGTCGAAAACGACATGAATGCAGCTGTCATAGGCTTTCAGGAAGCCTATCAGCAACGGCAACAGTCCTTGATTTACTTGTACTTAGGAAAAAACGGACCCGGTTCCGGGATTCTAATCAACGGACAACTCGTCCGCGGCAGCAGTCACTTCGCCGGTGAGATTTCACTTGTCCCGCAGTATGACAAGGCAACGTTCGGACAACGAATCGCCGAGCGAAGTGACGTCTTGAACGCAGACACGATTGATGCGATTAGCCGGTTGACGACGACATTTGCCGCGACACTCAATCCGCACTTGTTGATTTTTAACGGCGCGGAAGTAACAGCGTCAGATTTGCAACAGATCCGGACGACAACAGCCCGGTATATTCCGGAAGCACATATTCCTAAGCTCGTCCGGAGTGACTGGGAGACGGATTATTTAACCGGATTGACGCGTCTCGGATTACAACTTCACACAGAACAACCGATAAAGGGGACATCATTATGAGTGGAGTCTGGTTACTCAGCATCATCTATCTTGCATTCATCAGTTTAGGATTACCGGATTCGTTACTCGGCGTCGCCTGGCCCGTCATGCGGACAGAGTTCGGGGCTGATCTGGAAGTCGCCGGCTGGCTGTTCATGACGATTGCCGGCGGAACGATCATCTCGAGTCTGTTCAGCGGCAAAATTCTCAACCGTTTCGAAACAAGTCATATCACCGCCTTCTGTGCTGCAGTCACGGCTGGCAGCCTGCTCGGATTTTATTTTGCCCCTTCGTTGTTCTGGCTGTTCCTGCTTGCGATTCCGCTTGGTCTCGGTGCCGGAGTCGTCGACGCGGCACTCAATCATTTTGTCGCGACCCGTTACAAAGCGCACCATATGAACTGGCTGCACTGCTTTTGGGGTGTCGGTGCAACGACCGGTCCGTTGATCATGGCAGCGATGATGAGCGAATCGGGCGACTGGCGGAACGGCTATTTGACCGTCGCTCTAGTCCAGTTCGGTCTTGCCTTGCTGCTCGTCCTGAGCGTTCCACTTTGGAAACAGGCACCGGTCGCTGCCGCAGCACCGCCCGAAGATCTGTCCATACACGGAACACAGGCGAAGCGGTTGACCGGTCTCCCGTTCGCGCTCGCCTCGTTTGTCCTCTATTGCGGTGCTGAAGCACTGATCGGTTTATGGGGCAGCAGTTATCTCGTCCAGGTCAAATCCTTTTCCGTCGAGACGGCAGCCACCTGGATTTCCGTCTATTACGGCAGTATCACTGTCGGACGGTTTTTGAGCGGTTTCTTATCGCTCCGGATGACGAACCGCCAGTTGATCCGGTTGGGTCAAGGGACGGCCCTGCTCGGCAGTCTGCTGTTCTTCCTGCCGCTCGACGGTTTGATGCTGACCGGATTTATCCTGATCGGACTCGGACTCGCACCGATCTATCCGGCCATGTTACACGAGACGCCGGTCCGGTTCGGTCAGGACGCAGCAAAACGCTTGATGGGGGTTCAAATGGCGTTCGCCTACAGCGGCAGTACGTTCCTGCCACCGTTGTTCGGTGTTCTCGCCTCGTTCCTGACGTTACAGCTGTTCCCAGTGACAGGTTTCCTGATGATTTTATTCCTGCTGCTCTGTTCCGAACGGCTGAACCGTGTCCTTGCGAAACGGGCATTATCCCGCGCTTCCTAAATCATTCAAAAAGGAGTCTGCTCTCATGAAGATTGAACATATCGCCGTTTGGGTCAAGGATCTCGAACGGATGAAACACTTTTACGAAACGTATTTCGAGGCGCAGGCCAATGCGTTGTACCATAATCCGCTCAAAGGATTTTCGTCCTACTTTCTCCACTTTAAATCAGGTGCCCGGCTCGAATTGATGCACCGGACGGATATCGATCATGAGGCACCGCGCGAACGGTTCGGTTACGCCCACATCGCCTTTTCGCTCGGCAGCCGGTTCGCTGTCGATCAGCTGACGGCACGGCTCGAGGAGGACGGCTATACTCGGCTCGACGGTCCGCGTCTGACAGGCGACGGCTACTATGAAAGCGTCTTTCTTGATCCGGAAGGACTGACGATCGAACTGACCGTCTGACACTAATTCAAAAACACCATGCTGTTTCGTACGCTTCCGGTCAAGGAGACGTCGAACTTCATGGTGTTTTCTTTTGCATGTGTCCGGCCAATCATTCTGTAAACAGTTTGTACCTGTTTTTCCCCGATGATTTTGCTTCGTATAACGCGACATCCGCTTGACGCAGCAGCGTTTTCAGACCGGTGTCAGCGTCTTTGTAGGCGACGATTCCGATACTGGTCGACAGTTCATATGTGTCCCATGTACTCAACTGGACAAGAATTTCATCTGCTTGATCGATCAATGCTTGCTGAGAGTCAAAGCGCATAAACCGAATGACGAATTCGTCTCCGCCCAAGCGGACGGCATAGGCTTCTTTTTGTCCTGCAATCAATGTCTTCAACCGTCTTGCGACCTCCTGCAGGACAGCGTCCCCGGCATCGTGTCCGTACACATCGTTGACGTTCTTGAAGCCATCCAAATCAAGGAAGAACAAGGTGCCTTCCGTCTGCGGATGCTGGTCGAATTGATGCGTCAAATACCGTCGATTGTACAGATCCGTCAACATGTCACGCCAGGCAAACCGCTCGAGTTCCAGATAATACGAAAACAGACGGACGATCCGTTGCAGTAACTCGATACTCTTGCTCTCGAACAGACTGACTTCATCATTGATGGCGCACAACGTACCGAACTTTTCTCCGTTCGCAAGTGAAATCGGAATCCCTAAATAGGACTGAACATTCGCCCCTTCCAGTACTTCCCTCATCCCGTCGAGACCGCGGTCTTTTGTGACATCTTCGTATATAAGCGGTTGTTTCGTTTGAAAATCGATGCGTTGGCAGAGCGAATAATTCAAATCAATGACCATTCCTTCTGTGACCGGCATCCGGGTCTGCTCTTCGGACAGTTTAATGATCAATTGCTCGGTCTCATTGATGGCTGATAAATAAAACAGTTGTTCGGGCAGAATCTCTTTTGCAAGATCCAGTAAATCATCTGCCAAATCATCAAATTTCGTGTACATTTTCAGTTCTTCAAAGTGTATGTTCATTCAGCACCTCGACACGTCATAGTTTTTAAACACTTCGTCTGAGTTTTATATATAGCACCTGCTAATCTATTTCATTTTACCATATATCGGATATTGATTCGCCGTTCAACTCAAAAAACACCGCCTTGTCGCACATTCTCTCAACAGAGAACCGGTTACAAGGCAGTGTGTTTGGTCGCATTCAAGCGCGGTTTTTCCGCAACAGATACAAGAAGTACGGTACACCGATGATCGCTGTGATCAATCCGGCCGGAATTTCAAGCGGCGGATGAATCCCGCGCCCGATCGCATCAGCGACGACCAAAAGTCCACCGCCGACAAGGACGGCCATCGGAATCAACAGGTGGTGCCGGTGACCGATCAAACGTCGGGCCATGTGCGGGGCAACGAGTCCGAGGAACCCGATTGATCCGACCATCGCGACGGCGACAGCGGCGAGAACAACAGCAAGCGTAAGAAAGACATACCGGGTCCGTTTCATCCGTAACCCGAGACCGATCGCCGCGTCTTCACTGAGTGACAGAATATCGAGTTGCCGATGTCCGGACCAGATGGCGAGTCCGAGAATCAGAAAGACCGGCGCCAGGACATACACTTCCGTCCAGCCTTTGCCGAACAGACTGCCGGCAAGCCAGACGAGTGAGTCATTCGTCTGGAGCGGAAACTTGATCAACAGATATTCCGTTCCTGACGCACAAATCGCACTGACGGCGATACCGAGTAACGCAAACGAACTGTGTTGCAGTTTTCCATGATCGGCAAGTAACATCAGGGCAATCATCACGAGTGCCGCTCCGCCCATCGCCGCAAGCGGCGTCAAAACGAGCGGACCGTCCGGAAGTAACGCAATCGTCAAAACGGCAAACAAGGCCGCTCCGTTCGTCACACCGATGACGTCCGGCGAGACGAGCGGATTCCGGATGATCGCCTGCAGCAAGACACCGGACAAGGCAAAACAAGCGCCGGCGAGCAAGGCGAGAATCATCCGCGGCAACCGGTAGTTCCAGACGATGAAGGCACTTCCGTCTCCCTGCAGGGCAGTCATGACTTCACCCGGTTTCAAGTAGACGGAACCAACACCAAGCAACAAGAAACTGAGGATAGCGACGAGAAGCATTGCGATGACGAGACCGGACCATGGCGCGAGACGAAGTCTGTTCATTTACGCCACCCCTTTCGTCTGACGTTTCGCCAAGTATAAAAAGAACGGGGCTCCGAGTAACGCCGTCACGATGCCGACCGGCGATTCATACGGATAGGCAATGAAGCGGGCGAGCACGTCGGCAGTTGTCAGCAACAGCCCGCCGCATAACGCGGACACCGGCAGAACATACCGGTAATCCTCCCCGACCAGACGCCGGACGATGTGCGGGACCATCAGACCGATGAAGCCGATTGCCCCGGCGACGGCAACCGTCACACCGGCGAGCAACACAACGGCAACCGCTGCAAAGATCCGGATCCGGGTGATGTTCTGTCCCAGTCCGACAGCTACGTCCTGACCAAGTTGAAAAATCGCCAGCGACTTCGCCAGACTGAAGGCGAGAAGCAAGCCGATGATCGACCACGGCAGGATCAGACGGACTTCGATCCAACCGCTGTCACTGATCGATCCCGACAGCCAGTACAACACATTCGTGATCCGGTCATTAAACAGAATCAATCCTTTCGTCAGCGACGTCAGCAACAGATGAATCGCCATCCCGACAAGCGCCAGTTTCAGACTGGTCATTCCGCGGACGGACGCAAATGAAAACACGAGCAATCCGCCAATCATTGCACCGAGGAAAGCGAAGTACACGAGATTGGCCGTCCCGAGCGCCGGGAACAGCAATAACGCGAGAACCACGAACAACGAGGCTCCGGCGTTGACACCAAATACCTGCGGCGAGGCGAGCGGATTCCGGGTGACGGCCTGCATCAATGCTCCGGCGACGGCTAAGTTTGCTCCGAGTATCAGTCCCAGTACTAATCGTGGTAATCGAAGTGTCGTCAGAACCAGTGTTTCTTTTGACAGATCACCGGATGACCATTCCCGGATGGCTTCGAGCGGCCGAATCGTCGTCACGCCGAGAAACAGACTGAGATAGGAGCCGAGTCCAATCATTACAATAAGTAGAACGAACAAACGGATCAATCGTGTTTTCCGAATCATCAACGGGTCCCCCTTTCATCAACAAAAGCCAGATTGCTCTGGCTCGTGTCGTCATTTATGATTTTTTCGGATACAGCAGTTGAATCGCTTCGTCGACGATTTGTTCCGCTGCGTCCAGTCCACGGTAACGGGTCCACAAGTCACGATTGACTTCGTAGACTTCACCTTTTTTCACAGCCGTGATTTGATTCCAGAGCGGATTCTTTTTCCACTCGTTGAGTAGTTTAGGATCGGCTTCTGCCATGAAGATGACATCGGGATCCCATTTGACGATCTGCTCCAGTGTAATCGTCACGGTTGGTTCCGCTGTTTTCGTGATAGCATTGTCGATGCCGAGTTTTTCAAGCAGTTCCCCGTCAAACGATGTCTCTCCGTGTGCCGTCAATGAATCGGACCGGAAGACACCGACCATGATTTTGCGTTGATCGTCCGCATCGACTTTTTGTTTGGCTGCTGCGAGACGTTTGTCATGCAGTTTCAGACGTTTGTCCATCTTGTCCGTTTGACCGACGGCTTCCGCAATGCTCTTGAATGAGGCAAGGTTTTCCTGATAGGTCGCATTCCGGCTTTTTAAGATGATCGTCGGTGCGATTTGTTGCAGTTGTTTGTAAATCCCTTTGTGCCGGTTAAAGTCCCCGATGATCAAGTCCGGTTTCAGCGAGCTGATGACTTCGAGATTCGGTTGCTGGCGTGTCCCGACTTCCGTAAAGGAAATCTTCTTACCGAGCAGCCCCGATACATCATCCTTGTTTTCCTGTGCGATGCCGACCGGTTCAATGCCCAGTTCGTCGAGGGCATCGACGAACGAGAACTCAAGAGCCACGATCCGTTTCGGATGGTCCGGTACGTTCGTTGTTCCTGCTTCATGCGTGACAGCGTGCGTCTTTTTCGTCGTCTCTTCTTTCGCTTGTCCGGCACATGCCGCAAGCATCAGACAACTCATTACAATAAGCGCTAATGCGCCGGTCATTCGTTTTCGTAACATGAGGAGCCTCCTTCTTCATCCGGAATGAGAATCATTCTTAATTAATCCTGTTTCAGCATAACAAAGTTCATCACGAAACAAAAGACCAAATCTTATTTTCAGATAACATGTATCCTGTCATGAACGGGAATATGCGATAATGGAATCATCGATTAAAGGAGGAATTGTCTTGTCTACATTTATTAAAGACGTAGCCGGCCGGATCCATTATCCGCTCGGTCATACGTTAACGTTTGCCGATTTACCGGCGCTGCTTGAAGCCTTTGCCTATCACCTGCCGTTTGATAATGCAGCGGTTCTTAAAAAAGAGTCGGTTCCGTTTGACCAGAACCGACTACGACAGACCTTCATCGAACGTCAGGCGGGCGGTGTCTGTTATGATCTCAACCATTTGCTGTACGAAGTGTTACGAATCAAAGGGTTTGACGTTTCACTTCTCAAGGCGACCGTCTTCGATCAGGAAAATGACGTCTGGTCCGCGACCGGTCCGACCCACGTCGCCGTCCTGCTGTCGCACCAGGAGCAGACCTATCTCGTCGATACGGGATTCGGTGTCAATCTCGCCTTACGCCCGATTCCCTTGACCGGCGAAACCGTCACATCACCGAGCGGCAGCTACCGGATTGCCCCAAATGGCGCCGGTTATCAGCTGGAGATGTTACGGACCGGTCAGGACGATGAGTTTGTCATCGGGTACCATTTCTACACGCAACAGACGATCGAACCGGCTGCTCTATCCGACATGGAACGAATCATCCAGGAACATCCGGCTTCCCCGTTCAACAAACGCAGTCTGCTCGCCATCCGCAAGGCCGATGGACACCGTATTCTGACACGACAGGCGTTGACGACCTGGACCGACGGCAAGAAAACGATTCAACCAGTCACATCCGACGACCAGTACGCAGCCTTTAAACACGACTTCTTTTAAGGAGGTGAGGAGACTTGTATCGTTATACACTCTGTTTGATTCGCAAGAACGATCAGTGGTTGCTGCTGAACCGGCAAAAACAACCGGCGATGGGGATGTGGAACGGGGTCGGCGGTAAAATCGAAGCCGGTGAGTCACCGGCGGAATCCGTCATCCGGGAAACGTTCGAAGAAACCGGTCTGACTCTGACCGATGTCCAGTTTTCGGGGACGATTCTCCTGCAGGCGGACGAGACGGTCGGGATGTATCTGTTCCTTGCCGAACTTCCGCCTGATCAGCGCCTCGTAACACCGCTCGCGACCCGCGAAGGCATTCTCGACTGGAAACAGCTCGACTGGATCCTTCATCCGGACAATACCGGTGTCATCAGTAATCTAAAAGCCTACCTGCCGCACGTCTTGAAACAGACGACACCACAGCTCCATACGTTTCACTATGACGGGCACCGGCTGCTTGAGCACCATATTTCTGAATTGAAACAAATTCTCCACTAAAAAAAGACATCCGTTTGCCTGCTGCTGACCGAAATCAACAGCACAAACGGATGTCTTTTAGGTTTCAGTTAAATCCAAGCAGTTCCAAACCGGTCACGATCAATCCGACCATCACGATACCGGGCAGGAGATTCGCGACCCGGATTTTGGTGATGCCGGCTAGATTCAAGCCGATCGCTAAAATCATCACACCGCCGGTCGCCGTCATCTCAACGATGAATTGCTGGAGGATGGCGTCCGGAACAAATTGCGTGATCGCCACTGCGCTGAGAGCAATTGCTCCTTGATAAACAAGGACCGGAATCGCCGAAAAGATGACGCCGATGCCGAGGGTCGAGCTGAGGACAAGTGCCGTGAAGCCGTCAATCAGTCCTTTTGTATAGAGGACGTCATGGTCCTGACGTAAGCCGCCGTCAAGCGCCCCGAGTACACCCATTGCTCCGATGACGAAAATCAACGTCGCTGTGACGAATCCTTCTGCGATATTCGATGGATGCCCCCGCCCGATTTTTAGTTCAAGCCATTCTCCGACCCGGTTGAGCTTTTCATCAATCCGTAACCATTCACCGATTGCCCCGCCTAAGACGAGACTGCCGATGACGATCAGGAAGTTCTCACTCTTCAGCCCCATCTGAACACCAAGCACGACGACAGCGAGTCCGATTGCCTGGACAACCGTTTCTTTCGTCCGTTCGGGAATTTTATGAAACAGCAGACCGAGTAATGTACCGATGATGATTAATCCTGTATTGACAAGTGTGCCGGTTAAGACCATCCTGTATCCTCTTTTCTAAGTAATTATAATCACATATGGTATTTGAAATAATTATATTTCTGATATTTCTTTTGACTGGGCCTGCTTTAAACTGTGGATCGTCATCCCGAGCATGACAAGCAGCATCCCGAACAACGCGAGACCGGTCGGAAAAACAGCGTGTAAAAACAGCATCTCCCCGAGGACAGTGAACAGGATTTCAAACGACTGTGTCGCTTCGACGGCTGCGAGACGGACCGGTTCCGTCCGGACGAGTGTCGTCGCGTAAAAGAACAGTGATGTCGCAATGACACCGGAGAATAAGGCGACCAGCCCCGACTGACCGACTTGTCCCGCCGATGGTAAGCCGACCTGTATGTAGGCGATCGCGGATAACACGAGCCAAAACGGCAGACTGGCCACCGTCATCCCGAGAATCCGGTCAAAGACATCGAGTTCGTCCCCGTACCGTTCCATCATCTTCCGGTTGCCGAGCGGATACGCGATCGCGGCACAGATGACCGGAAGGACACCGAGTAGCAACGCCGAAACGGACACCCCTTCTGCGACCGACAATTGCATCAGGCAGACACCCGCGACGATTAACAGCGAATAACGGAGCGATGCCCACGGAATCGTCTGTTTGAACAGCGGTGCCAGCAGCGGTCCGGCGAGAATTGTCACCTGCCAGGTTCCGGCAATCAGCCAGCCCGGTGAATAATCGGCGGCGAGGCAAATCCCGCTGTAAAAAATCCCGAAGCCGATCGTGCCGTAGGTCAGCCAAAAGCGCGGAGCATCCCGGAGTGCCGACCAGACACGACCAAGTCGGCGCCTGCAAGCGACAATCACGACCAACAGCGGCAACATCAGATAAAACCGTAAGGCGGCGCTGTAGATCCAGTGTCCCCCGCTCCCTTGCATCGATTGATTCAGGATGAAGGTGACGGCAAAAAACATCGCCGCCAAAATCCCGATTATAATGGGTCGCATGGCGTGTCCTCCTCCAGGGAAGCGATCAGATGGCGCCCAAGACCGTTCCAGTTGAGTTCCGTTGCACGGACAAGGTCTTCGATCCTGCCGTTTTGACAGGCTTCGATAATCGTCTGATGATCCGTGACCGAGTCATGCCCGTGACGGCTGAACTGGGCATACTCGAGCCGGCGGATCATCGGCGTCAAGCGGTTTAATGTGTCTGCCAGTTGACCGTTTTGACTCCGTTCGAGAAACAGCCCGTGAAAGGCGTCATCGAGTTGCAACGCTGACGCGGCATCCCCGCGGTTGATTGCTTCCTGAAACGTTTGATTGAGTTCGATTAAACGAGTGATATCCGCTTCCGGTAAAGGAAACGCGAGACGTGCCGCGAGCGCATGCAGTGTCGCGACGATTGGAAACGTCTGCCTTGCCTGCGTCGCGTCAAGCATCGTCACATTCGTCCGTGATCCCCGTTTTGCAACGACGAGTCCCTCCTCCTCCAGTTTTTTCAACGCTTCGCGGACCGGCGTCCGGCTGACGCCAAACGTTTCCGCGAGTTGCTGATCGTTCAGTTTTTGACCCGGTGCCAAGGTCAGGGTGATGATTTGCTGTTGCAGTCGTTGATACACTTCTTCACTTAAGGAAGTTCGTTGAATCGGTTGAGTTTTCATACAACTAATATATTACATATCAATTGTGACTGTATAGTTTTTTTCCTCAAAAAAATAAAGCAACCAAAATCGGTTGCTTTATTTTGCTGACAACTCCTCATTTTCGCTTCCATAAAAATTGATTGATTCTAGCCAAACGGTACAACTTTCGGTCCCTTCTATCGAACAGAGCGGCATCGCCCTGTTCCATTCCTGATACCGCGGTTCTTTATCGTTTTTTAATCGAATCACATTGTGATAATACACAAAAGTGTTGAGTCACATGATAATATTTGCTCGCAGACAAAGTTTGCTCACACGGTATAAGAATTTAAGTATTAATTTGTTAAAGCATCAGTATCATTAATCCGTTAATACTCGATTAATAAAATCACCTTTCCCCTGCGTATAGCGTTCTCGATCATCCCTATATTCTTTCGCCAATTTTCTTTTGATTTCTCCGTATTCTTTTATGAGAGAGGGATCAGCTCTTAGCTTATCGCGAAACTTTATTTGTTCTTCCCAACGTACCTCGTTTACTTGAATGAGTTGTAAATGAGCTACTCGCTTATCCTTCTCTACTTGTACAAAAAACCTTCTCCAATCCTGACCATCCAATTCAGGTGGCACATAGTTCCAATTATTCGAAACAAGCGTGTCGATAATTTCATTGATTTTTTCGAACGATATGACACGTACCATCATATCGATAATAGGTTTGGCCGATAAACCCGGAACGGCGGTACTACCTATATGCTCTACCTCTTTGACATCAAATTGTGAAAGAATGTTAGACAGTTTTATTTTCTCCTGCAAACCTCTCTGCTCCCATTGTGAACTTGAAGCTTGTATTTCAACTGTTTCGTAAGCCCAGGCTAGAATAGATGAAGATTCATGATTTTTACCGTTCATGATTTCACTCCCTCTTCTTGATATTTAACATGTTGTTTATAGGAGAACAATTAAGTTCTTCGTTGCCGGACAACAACAGCAACTGAAATAGTGATCATATGTTTCTCCGTACGAATTCCTTCCCCAGAATTCGGCTGATCTTTCCTTACTTTTACATGTTATTTACCGCGTTTCCGATTAAAATAATCATAATTATCCTTCGCTACCTTGCTTTACAAGATAGTACAATATATACTTACCTTGTAATACATGTTAGTGAAACGAGGGCTGAATATGTCATCGACGCAAATGTTAAAAGGGATTCTCGACGGCTGTCTCCTCGCTCTGATTGCAGAGGAGGAACTGTACGGTTATGAACTGGCGACGAAGCTCGCCGCATACGGATTTTCCGACATCAGCGAAGGGACGATTTATCCGCTACTGATGCGGATGCAAAAACTCGGCTGGATTGAAGCGACGCAACGTCTCTCCCCGAGCGGACCAAAACGGAAGTATTATACCGTGACGCCGGACGGCCGTATGGAACTGGCCGCTTTTACGGCACGGTGGCGGCAATTATCGGCAAGTGTCCATCATATATTAAAGGAGGAGTCTTAAATGCAGACCTTATCTCCCGCGTCCGTTCGATTTTTGGCGGACTTAAAACTCTATTTGCTGGCGTCCGGCAAAAATGAACAGGCGACGCAGGACATCGTGACGGAACTCGAGAATCACTTACAAGAAGCAGAAGCGGACGGCAAGTCGGTTTCCGCCATCACCGGTGCCAGCCCAGCCGACTACATGAAATCCATCGCATCGGAAATGACGACCGATTACCGCGAATCGTTTTGGCTGCTGTTTCAAATTCTTGCAGGCGTCTTCAGTTTTCTGTTGTTTCAAGACTTGCTCGACGGACCGCTGTCCTACAGTCTGTACTTTTTAGTCGGCTTTATTCTCTTGATCAGTTCTTTGCTGATCGTTTTGAGTCGATGTTTGCGTTATAGCGCGACGCACCATCCGTCGAAACGTCCATTCCTGTTGTTTGGACTGTCCATGGGTGTAATCTTCTTGTTGCTGATCGGACTGTTTTTAACCGATTCACAGGTCACATCACCGACAATCCACTTTTCCTGGCTGACCAGTTCGACCACGGGACTGATCGCCTTCCTCCTCATCGGATACAGTGCATACCGGGCAAAGACCTGGGTCTTGCCACTCGGACTCCTGGCTTATCTGGTGCCGCAATTTTTCCTGCGTTATCAGCTCGATTGGTCCGCTTTATCCGCTGTCGGCGTCGGCTATGTTTGTGGTACTGTTTTAATGACCGGGCTGTTTTTTTACGAATCAAGATCCAAAAAAGCGAATCAAACTTGAATCGTTTACCATACAGATCGGAGATGGGACATTGAATATTTGGGATCAAGAAGACGATTATGGCATTCTCACGCCTTTGTCAGAACAGGACATCCAACAAATCGAGCACGAACTGCAGATTACATTTCCTGAAAGTTTTCTCAACGTATTAAAAAACCAAAACGGGGGTTGTCTCTTGTATAACGCTGTTTCGGTAGATTTTGAAAATACGTGGTCGGAACCTGGAGAAGCCAGTTACTTACCCATTCGTTACCTCGGAGGTCTCACCTACGACTCGTTCGTCGAGTCCACTAAACTTGTTTTGCCGGAATGGGGCATCACAGGGAAACATGTTACTATCGGTGACGGTGAAGGAACCTACATTTACTACTTAAACTTTGATCAACAGGATAATAATCCGTCCGTGTGGTACCTTGACACTTCTGATGAATCCACACGCGAAGTTGCTCCAACCTTTCAAGATTTTCTGTCCCGATGGATGATCCAAGAACCAGACCTCGAACCACTTGATTTAGAGGCGTTTTATGCCAGTTATCCTTCGATCGAAGAAATTAATCTTTCTATTCAAAGTCAGGATATCGACACTGTCTTGTATGCATTCAACAATTGGATGACGATTGGTTTGGAACAAGAACGGTTAGTCCATGAAATGATGAAACGGATCCATACGACGACAGATCCGGATCTCCTTGACTTCTTCGCGCAAAATATGACGAATTTAGTGCTGAATACGGGGGCGGGCGTTTACGTTTCCAATGAACAGTTAGCACGACTCTTAGAATCAAAAGGAGTTAATTCCGATCTAAATGTCTACATCAACTGGCTACGTGCTGAAGATTAACATTCATTCCGGGAGGTCTACATCATGTCTGAAATCTTTTTGTTTATGGTCATCATGATTTCGCTGACCATCTGGATCAACTTGTCAAAAGAAGTATCTAAATCATCTCAAGATTTTAATCGTCCCAAAATGCTGACCTTATTGACCGCCGGATCAGTCTCTACGATCATTATAATCATTGCCCTTGTTCAGTCATAAAAGCTACTTAATCAGAAATACTGTTTTCACAAGACGACAGGAATAGAGGTGCGTCACCATAAAAATTAAAACGTTTTTCCTCGTTTTAATCAGCGTCTATCTTTTAATGAGCCTTCCTGCATTTTTAGGAATCGGGTCTGTCATCGACTGGGTCCCGGAAGCAACCTTCGTCCAAAAATTCAATGGCATCGTGATTGAAGGCCTGACGCGTCACGCGCTGATCAAAAGTATCCTTTCCGCCATCATCAGTTTGTCCGTAAGCCTGTTCTTCTCTAGATACAAGGCACGTCAAAGATGCTGACGGGACGCTTCATTTCTCCAAAAACAAGACATCCCTCTTTAGAGAAGGACGTCTTGTACTGTTTTACCGGATAGTATTCGACTGTGCTTCATACCGTTCCCGTGTCCAGCGGTACAGCCGGCTCGTCACGTTCCGCCCGTCAATCCGTTCCATGACGAACGGTCGGTCCAACACATGTTCAAATCCCAGTTTTTCGATGACCCGGCGTGACGGAACATTAAAGTCAAAGTGCGCACACCAGACAAGATCGACTTTCATCTTCTCAAATGCCACTCCGAGGGCGGTCCGGACGATTTCCGGCATCCGGCCCTGCCCCCAGTAGTCGGGATGAAGAACAAATCCGAACTCGACCTGCTTCAAGTCGGCCAGTGCCTCGACGGGACGCCGGTCATGAAAACCGAAGCTGCCGATGACCCTTTCCGTCGCCTTGTCGACGATTGCATATCCGTCGTTCGCCTCTTGAAAGATGTTGATGACGTCCCGACTTTCGGCAAGCGACGTATGTGGTGCCCAGCCGGCATTTGGTCCGACACGCGAATCCTTCGCATACGCATAAAGACTCTCTGCGTCACTTTTCTGCCAGCGCCGTAACCGGTGCCGCTCTGTTTCAATGATTTCCACGTTTCTACCCCCTCCCGCTTTAAGAAGCCTTTTGTTTCTCGACGACTTTTTCTTTCCGGAATAAACCGAGGTAGACCAGTCCAAGGCCTAGACAGACAATCAGTCCGATGTAGACACTCATCATGAACGGCGCGAGGATCGCTCCGAGAATGATCGTCGAGCGGGACAACAGATCGGCACCGGCATGTGACGTTCCGGCAAAGGCCGAGTAAGCACCGCGTTGGTCGGCCGGCATCATGTTCGCTTTTTCCGCGTTCAGCGTCGGGGAATAGAGCAGCTCCCCGATTGTCGCGATGAAGATGAATGTCAATAACAGTGTCAGCGAGTTGGCACTCGTCACCGTCGCGTAGCCGATAATGTAGAGGACCAGTCCGCCGACCAGTGCCTGTTTGTTCGTAAAGCGATTTGAGAACCGTTGAATGAAGAACGTCAGACAGACGACAAGGATTGTATTTTCAATGTTGATCAGACTGAGCATCCGGACGCCGTTGACGGTCAGGTCACCGATCGTAACTGTGTCGAATTCGTCCGCCAAGCGGACGGCGACGTAACTGCTTATCGAAAATTCGGCGGCGAGAATACACATCGAACCGAAGACCACTTTAACGAACGGCCGGTCACGCCAGGCGATCTGATAACTTTTTCCGAGATCCAAAAATACATTCCGGAGCGGTTGTTTCTGCCAGACGTGTTTCGACTCGTCGAGCAAAAAATGATAAGCGACCGGTAACAGCAAGGACGTACACGTCAGAAGACTGAATAAGAACAACCGGTTGCTGACGTAAAGCCAGCCGCCGAGCGCCGTTCCGAGGGCAATCGACAGATTGATCAGCCAGTAGTCGATCGCATACACCGCGCGCCGGTTTTCCGGTGTCGTCGCATCGATGATGATCGCACTCATCGCCGGCCGGCCGATATTGCTTGTCACCGTGAAGACGGCATAGGCAATCGTGAACAGTAACATCTGCTCCATGGCGAGAGAAATCGTCATTGTCAAAAACATCAAGCCGGTCGCTGTCGTCGACAGGACAAGCAACCGTTTCCGCGGGAAGCGGTCGGCGAGGTAGCCGCCGATCAGACCAATCAGAAAACTGAGTATCACTGTCCCGATCAAAAAGATTCCGGCAAACACTTTGTTGTAGGCTTGGACGAACAGCAATGCCATGAACGGCATGATCGCAAACGATATCGTCCGGTTGATAAACGATGTGACCAATCTTACTTTAATTGGTCGAGGCATTTCTTTCCATTTCATTTTTTATAGATCGGCGGAAATCCCCGACTTTAGTCAGGGGTGAGACCGACCTTCACCTCCTTCTGGTTGGATATCAACGAGCCAAGTCTTCGCTTTCTCGAGCAATATCAGTTTCTTATAAGAAGCAGATTTATGAATGCTGAAGCCTGCTAGCGTTCTGAGGTCGAAGTAGCCGTTCTTGCGTCTTCCGAAAACGAAACACGTTTGCTCCTCGTATTGCACCTTGTCGAACAGTTGATAGCCGTGGACAAGGCGCTCCGCTTTGTTCGCCTTTCTCTTACCCTTTTTACCGACGGTCATCTTATGCAGTTGACGGTTGTTCGCGCGTACCTGTCGGAAAAGATACGACACCTTTGGTTCTTCCGCTAATGGATTACCGCTGATACAACGTGCGTCGACAGCATGACGCTTCTCGAGTCCATTTTGAATGCGTCTGTTCTTCGTGAGGAACCCATAGGTCAGTTTGACGTAAGGTTACGTTTCTTTAACAGCGTTGTAGATGAACCAACGCATGACTGTCATCTGCGAGGCATCACGGAAAGAACGTGATTTCCGTTGGAAAAGATGCTCTAAGTTTTCCTTGTGAATCTTTTTGTGGCACGTCTCACAGAGTGTGATGAGATTGTCTGGTGCATCACCACCGGTGCGACGGCTTTCGATATGATGGACGTTCAAGATTTTGTCCTTCGATTTTCCTTTGCAGTGCTGACACATGTGCTTGTCGCGGAAGAAGACATACTCCCGGACGTTCCAAAAGCCAAGTTGGTCTCCCTTCTGATACAGATCACCCGATATGTCAGGGCTCTTGATTTTTTGGATGTCGAACTGAGCGACTTCTATCGTTAGATGTTTGATCGGCAACAGACGATGAATCATCCGGATGAGTTTCAGATGGGAATCGACTTTATACTGAACGGATGGCGCAAGCCATCCGTTAGGTTTCTTACGATTAAGAAAACGCGCTTGACGGTAGCGTGTCTTTCGACTTCTTCTTGCGCTTCGCATGGCACGTCGTGTCGCCAACAAGTCTTGGATGTCGGTACGCAGTTGAACTTGTCCTTCGAGCAAGACCTTCGTGGATGTTGTCGCTGAGAAACCAATCTGTTTCGTTCCGGCGTCCACCCCGAGGGAGATCGGTTGTTTATAACCACTTGACCCGTAGAGTAGTTGAATGGTGAATGGTGTTCGCTTGACTATTTTTGCTTTCTTCTCATCTAAAAGACGACGAGCTTTTCTTGGTTTACATGGCATTAAAGGTTCACCATGTTTATTGAGTACGAAAACGAGCATATCGTTTTCCTCCTTAAGAGTCAGATGTTCTTCGTCAATGTTGGAAAGGCTTTTTCCATCTACAAAACCGCCCCGACCTAATAGGACTTTTAATCACAGACGACAGGGCAAACGGCTAGAACGGGCACCGAGAGGTGTCATGACCCAACCAACGTAGTTCGTGAGAACCTAGACTAGTCAATTTCAAGCTGTATAAGCCCGTCACTTTAGTGATAGGTAATTGACATTGTCACCTTCCATTCTCTACCTGTATGATAAACAAGACACAGCAACTAAAAAATGGACATCATTAAGAAAAGATGTCCCCTTTTAGAACGGAGGAATGAGATGGACGTGTATCTGTTCACGTTATGGAAAACCTGCCGGGAAGGTTCCTATTCGATTGCCGAACTGGCCGACACAATCCATTTAAGCCCCAAACAAACAAAACGGTATTTAACACGTTGGCAGGAAGACGGTTGGCTCGCGTATACGAGCGGCCGGGGCCGCGGTCATTTGACACAACTTGTCTGGCTCCGTCATGTCGAACGCGAATATGCGAAACAGATGCTCGAACGGATTGAACGCGAGTCGGTCGACGCGGTGACGGAAGAACTGAGCTGGGACTGGTCACCGGCGCAGACGGGACGGTTCATGCGAAAGCTTGAGCAAAAGTTCGGCTATACGCAGGAGTCGTCCGATGCCCTGCTGATTCCACGCCGGCGTCCTTTTTTGACGACCGATCCGCTCGACGCCGCCGACATTCACAGTGCCCACCTCGTCCAGAACGTCTTCAGCCGGTTGTTTGCGATTGACGCGGACGGCAAACTGCAAGGTGAACTGGCGCACCATTATGCCTGGAACGGTCCCGTCCTGTCGCTCTATTTACGAAAGGATGTCCGCTTCCATGACGGATCACTGCTGACGAGCAAGGATGTCACGAAAAGTCTCCGGAAACTGGTCGCTTATCCGGCGTATGCCCGGTCGTACCGGCATGTCGAGCACATCCAATCCAACGGACCGTACCAGGTCGATATCACGTTAGATCAACGCCGCCATTCGCTGCTTCCGAAACTGGCGACGATCCATACGAGCATCGGGAAAGACAACGTCGGGACAGGACCGTTCCAGCTGACGCAAAACGATCCGAAAAAGACGATTCTGTCGGCATTTCCGAGTTATTACGGCATCCGCGCCCTGCTTGACCGGATCGAGTTCATTCAAATGCCGGATGCCTATGACCCCGTCTACCGGACATCACGGTCAGATTCCGGTGAGACGGATACGATTTCGACCCAATCCGGTTTTGGACTCGTCTTTTTGAATCCGCGTCCCGGCGGCCCGTTCGAACGGCCGGAAGCACGGCACTATATACATCGGTTGATTGCCGCAATCCGCCCAACGGTTCAAACGGTCAGTGAACGATCCTATCCGAACGACCGCGGGTTTCTGGAACAGTTCAGTTCCGTCCACCCGCTCCCGGATGGTCCTGCCGTTTTGTTTACGCAGCCGCTCCGGATCAAGCTGACCGACTTCACGGACAAGGTGACCCGCTGGTTATGCGAGACGTTTGACGCGCACGGGATTCCTTATGAGTTCGTTCCGATTAGTTTTAAAGCAAGCATCACCGATTTCCATGCCTTTGAGACGATTGATCTCGCCGTTCACGCCGAAGTGTTCGAACGGAACTTACCGGTCGCCTTTCATCAGTTTTTAACGAATGATTTTTCCCCGCCGGCGAAGATGTTCCGGCAAATGCCGGAGATGGAGACATGGATTGACCGGTACGACGAGACGCCGTTTGAGGACTGGATGAGGCTGCACCAGACGGTCGAGCGGCATTTGATCGACTCGTCCTATTTCATTCCGCTGTATGATGATACCCGAATCATCCCGTTTCCGATTGAATTACAAAACATCACGATTGATTCGTTCGGCTACTTTGACTTCTCGAAACTATGGATTTCTTCCTGACCTCCGACTTACCTCGGAGGTTTTTTTGTCGGTTGCTTGACGAATTGATGGCGTACTTGTGACAAATATCACGTACTATTTTAAATCTAGTATTTAATCTATTGCATTAAAAATAAATCTGACGGATACTGAACTCGAACCTGATCTGACCATCCATTATCCGAAAAGGAAGTGTCCTTATGTTAACGTCATCGACAATCGCCATCATCAAATCAACCGTCCCGGTTCTCGCCGAACACGGGCACAGCATTACACGCGTCTTCTATCAGCGCCTGTTTGAAAATCATCCGGAAATGAAACATATCTTTAATCAATCGAATCAAAAAAATGACCGTCAGTCGCAGGCGCTTGCGACAGCCGTCTATGCCGCCGCCGCTTACATCGATCAGCTTGAGACGTTGAAACCGACGTTACTGCCGGTCCTCCATAAACACCGCAGCCTGCAGATTAAACCGTACATGTACGACATCGTCGGAACGGAACTGATCGGTGCGATTCAGGACGTCCTCGGTGAAGCAGCGACACCGGACATCATCGACGCCTGGACAATCGGCTACGGGGAAATCGCCAAGCTGTTCATTTCGCTCGAAGCGGAACTGTATCAACAGGATGAACAGGCAACGGATTTTGAAGGGTATCAACCGTTCGTCATCGAGAAGATGACGTCTGAATCAAGCGATATCAAAGCCTTTACGCTACGTCCGGCAGACGGACGACCACTTGCTCCGTACCAAACCGGTCAATATGTCACAGTCCGCCTGCAGGCACCGGATGGCTTATGGCAAAACCGCCAATACAGTCTGACGACAGTCGCCAACGGCACATCGTACACGATCGGCGTCAAACAGGACGGGTCCGTCTCGCGTCAGCTGCACGGTCTATCCGTCGGGGAAACGGTCCTGCTCAGTGCACCGGCCGGTTCGTTTACATTAACGGACGCTTCGACGCCATTCGTCGGTCTCGCCGGCGGAATCGGTTTGACTCCCCTCCTCGCGATGACCGAAGCGGCCCTTGCGGCTGGGCGTAAAACGACGTTATACGTCGCCGTCCAGGACGATCTCGATCGCCCGTTCGCCGAACAATTGGCTCAGTTTGAAGAACAGGGAGCAACAATCATCCGCTATGCGGAACGTAATGCATTGCCGGGTACAACACCGGGACGCTTGTCGGTGGATGATGTAACGAACATTGACCGGGCGGCCGACACGTATGTGTGCGGACCGGAAGCGATGATTCAGT
>Ga0308165_1000674_pt1 | contig 56867 bp, 43 predicted proteins | sample PhyWR2_FD_201032 | JGI IMG/M metagenome (GOLD analysis project Ga0308165, IMG submission 201032) | Phyllosphere microbial communities from UC Gill Tract Community Farm, Albany, California, United States - DLSLW.R2 | ecosystem: Host-associated > Plants > Phyllosphere > Unclassified | place: USA... | reverse complement strand
TGTGCTGCCATCCCGGCATGTACGGACTGTTCGCGGTGATCGAGGCGGCGCGGCAGATACGCGGGACAGCGGCGAACCAGCTGCCCGGCATCGACCTTGCGCTGGCACACGGCAATGGCGGCACTTTGTCCAGCCAGGCAACGGTGATACTGGGCAGCATGGCAACGGTCTGACCCGTCAGACGATGCCCGCGCCCAGCCCCACGGCCTTGCGTTCCTGCGCCTTGCGGTCGCGCCAGCGGCTTTCGCGGTACGTGCCCAGCACGTCGATCGCGCCGCCCGCATCGAGGCGCGCTTTTGCGAGGATCGGCGAGACGTCAACGGTGTAGGCCCGGCGCAGCGCCTGGAAGGCCATCATCGTATCGTTGGCCTCCTGCGCCAGATGCAGCGCTTCGCGGTCGACCAGCAGCGCCTTGGCATAGCACGAGCCGATCGCCTCGGCCGAGGAAAGCATGGATTCGATCGGGTCGGTCACATTGTGCGACTGGTCGATCATGTAGCTGGGCGCAAAACCATCGCGCGGGGCCAGTTCCGCCTCGACCAGTTCGTTGAACACCAGGAACAGCTGGTGCGGGTTGATCGAGCCGGAATCGAGGTCGTCGTCGCCGTACTTGCTGTCGTTGAAGTGGAAACCGCCCAGCTTGCCGAAGCGGTGAAGCCGCGCCACGATCTGCTCGATGTTGACGTTGGGCGCGTGGTGGCCAAGATCGACAAGGCACTTCGCCTTGGGGCCCAGTTCCTGCGCGGCGAGGATCGAGGAACCCCAGTCGCTGATGACCGTGGAATAGAACGCCGGCTCGAACATCTTGTGTTCCAGCAACATGCGCCAGTCATCCGGCAACGCGGCATAGACCTGCGCCGCCGCTTCCAGATAGCGATCCAGGCTGCGGCCAAGGTCCTGCTGGCCGGGGAAGTTGGTGCCGTCGCCCACCCACACCGTGAGGTCGGTGGAGCCAAGCTGGCGGCCGATCTCGATGCATTCGATGTTGTGTTCCACCGCCTGCTGGCGCGTCGCCGCCACTGTCGAGGACAGCGAGCCGGTGGCATAACTCTGCGCCTGTCCCGGCTGGTCCTGGAAGGTGTTGGAATTCACCGCATCGAAGCCCAGGCCAAGGCTGGCCGCTTCCTCGCGCAGGCCCTTGTAATCGGCCACCTTGTCCCACGGGAAATGCGGAGAGACGCGCGGGGTCAGCCGCGAAAGCTGGTTGATGACCGCGCAGTCCTCCAGCTTTTCGTGGATGTTGGTCGGCTCGCCCGGAATGGGGAACTTGGCGAAGCGGGTGCCGCCCCGGCCTGCGCCCCAACTGGGCACGGCGACCGAGAACCCGGCCACCTTGTCCTTCACCGCGTCGATGGCGATGCCCGAACGCTCCAGCTTGCGCCCCAGAGCGGCGTATTCATCGTCCAGCGCTTCTACCATGCGGGCGTTGCCCTCGGCGATCATTTCGCCCGAAATCGGCAGGTTGGTCATGTCTTTTTATCCTCTTCCCGTCGTCTTCAGCGCGTGAATGCCTGGGCGTTTCCGGCATCCACGTTGATCATGTTGCCGGTGGATTTCGCCGACTGGTCGCCGGCCAGGAAATAGACGGCTTCGGCGATGTCGGACGGCAGCACATCGCGCTTCAGCATCGAGCGCTGGCGGTAATGTTCTTCCAGTTCGCGGCCGGAGTCTATGCCATGCGCGCCAGCGCGCTCCTTGCGCCAGTCGCCGTCCCAGATGCGGCTGCCCTTGATGACCGCATCGGGATTGACCACGTTGACGCGGATGCCGTGCGGCGCCCCTTCCAGCGCAAGGCAGCGGGCCAGATGGTTGGCGGCCGCCTTGGCCGAAGCATAGGCGCTGGCATTGGTCGCGGCGGCGACGCCGTTCTTCGAGCCGATGAAGACGACGCTGGTGCCGCCCTGTTCCTTCATGCCGCGCAGCAGCGGCCAGGCGGCGCGACTGGTCAGGAAATAGCCCTGAGTCAGCACGTCGTAGTTGCGGTTCCACAGCTCGATCGTGGTCTCCTCGATCGGCGCCGAGGACGCGATGCCGGCATTGGCGACGAGGATATCCAGCCCGCCGAATTCCCGTGCGGCAAAGGCGAAGGCATCGGCGACCTGCGCCTCGTCGGTCACGTCGCAGACGGCGGCGCGCACCGCGTCCCTGCCGAACTGCCGCGCGAAACCGGCGCGCACTTCCTCGACCGCAGCGGCATCGCGGTCCGCAAGGAGCACGCAGGCGCCGTCCGCCATCAGCCGTGCGGCAGTGGCCGCGCCAATGCCGCCGGCGCCTCCGGTGACAAGCGCGATCCGGCCGACCAGCGGCCTGGGTGCTGGCATGCGCTGGAGCTTGGCTTCTTCCAGCAGCCAGTATTCGATGTCGAAGGCTTCCTGTTCGTCAAGCGCGATGTAATCGCCGATTGCCTCGGCCCCGCGCATCACATTGATGGCATTGCCATAGAATTCCCCGGCGAGGCGCGCGGTGGTCTTGTCAGCGGCGAAAGTGATGCGCCCCACGCCCGGCACCAGCACGACGACCGGGTTGGGATCGCGCATCGCGGGCGAGTTCGGCCGCTTGCAGCGCTCATAATAGGCGGCATAGATATTCCGGTAGGCGGCGACCTTCTCGGCAAGATAGGCATCATCGCCCAGCCTTGCCGGATCGAGCGTCAGCGGCGCGATCTTGGTGCGCAGGAAGTGGTCGGGGCACGAGGTCCCCAGATCGGCCAGCCGCTGGAACTGCGCGGAATTGACGAATTCCAGGGCTTCGGCATTGTCGGAGAAGTGGCCCAGCTTGCGGCGCGCGCCGGTCATCAGTGCGCGCAGGCGCGGCATCAGCCCGGCAGCGATCGCCGCGCGGTCTGCGCTGACGGGCACGGCCGCCCCGCCGAACGCCGGCTTTTGCGCCAGCTTCGCGTTCAGGTAATTCGCAGCATCGGCGATCAACCCGACTGAATGTTCGTAGCAGGCGCGCGCGCTGTCCGCCCAGCAGATGATGCCGTGTCCGGCAAGCATCACGCCCTCGACCTCAGGGTTGGCCGCGACATAATCGCGCAGCATCACTCCCAGCGTGTAGCCGGGGCGCTTCCACGGCAGCCAGCCGATGCGGCCGCCCCAGATCTCCTGCGTGGCGGCTTCACCGCCCGAACTGGCGGCCAGCGCGATGATCGCGTCGGGATGGACATGGTCGACATGCGCGAAAGGAAGCAGCGAGTGCAGCGGCGTATCGATCGAGGCCGCGCGCGCGTTCAGGTTGAAAGTGCAGTGCGGCAGGTAGCCGACCATCTTGTCGTCGTCTTCAGGGCCGGCATAGTGCGCCTCAAGACCCAGCAGCTTGTGCTGATACAGGGTCGCGAAGCCGTCGAGCTTCATTGAACCGATGTCGCCGCCCGAGCCCTTGACCCACAGCACTTCGACCGGCTCGCTAGTTAGCGGATCGACCTCCTCCAGCTTGGCCGAGGTGTTGCCGCCGCCAAAATTGGTGACGGTGAGATCGGAACCGAGCAGGTTGGAGCGATAAAGCAGCAACTGCGGAGGAGAGAGCGTAGCCGCGACCGATTCGTCCCAGCGGCTGGCCGGTACGGCAAAGGGAATTGCGGGGGCGGAAGCCGCTTCGAGAGCGGGAGCGGTGATCGTATCCATGGCCCGCCATCTAGCAATTTGCGCTTGCACGATCAATCTCTTTCGATACAAAGCAATCATATTCGATCACATAACAAGAAATCGAACTGGAGAGCATGAGCATCGAGGCCACCCATATTGTCGTCGATATCGGCAAGACCCTAAGCAAGGTGACTGCCTGGTCGCGCGGCGGCAGGATGCTCGATCGCCAGGTGCGCCCGAACCGGCTAGTCAGCGCGGACGGCATCCGCCGGCTCGACGCGGACGGCATCGGCGCCTGGCTTGTCGAGACGCTGGCGCGTTACCGCGACTGCCCGGTCGAGACGATCGTGCCGGTCGCCCACGGCGCTGGTTTTGCGGCGCTGGGTGATGACGGCCTGCTGTTTGCGCCGCTCGACTATGAACAGGCGATCCCCGCGGACGTCATGGCCGCCTACCGCGCCCTGCGAGATCCTTTCCGCGTAACCGGCTCCCCCGCCCTTCCCGACGGGCTGAACCTGGGCGCGCAGATCTACTGGATGGAGCAGGTCCACCCCGAAGCCATGAAGGCCGCAACGCTGGTCCCCTGGGCGCAGTACTGGGCCTGGTTCCTGACCGGCCGGCCAGTGAGCGAAGTGACCAGCCTGGGCTGCCACAGCGACCTGTGGTGCCCCGGCGACGCGCGGTTCTCGCCGATGGCGGAGCGGCGGGGCTGGGCGCGGCGCTTCGCCCCGTTGGTGAAGGCAGGCGATGTGGTCGGCGCGCTGCGGGGCGAACTGGCCGCCAGAACCGGCCTTCCCGCCAAAGTGCAGGTCCTGGCGGGACTGCACGATTCCAACGCCGCCCTGCTGGCCGCGCGCGGCTTTCCCGAAATAGCCCGGCAGGAAGCGACGATCCTTTCCACCGGCACCTGGTTCATCGCCATGCGCCTTGCCGCGCAGGCCGTTTCGACCACCGACCTGCCTGAGGCGCGCGACACCCTCGTCAACGTCGATGCCTATGGCTCGCCGGTCCCCTCGGCGCGCTTCATGGGCGGGCGGGAGATCGAGACGGTGATCCAGCTCGATACCCGCCGCGTCGACATCCGGCCCGACCAGCCCAGGCTGATGGAAGCGCTGCCCGCCATTCTCAAGCGCGGCACGATGATGATGCCCAGCCTGGCGCCCGGCTTCGGCCCCTTCCCCGATGGCCAGGCGCGCTGGGTGAATGCGCCGGTCGAGTGGGCGGGCACCTGGTATGCAAGGCGCGCCTGTGTGTGCCTTTATGCCGCGCTTGTCGCCGACACCGCGCTGGATCTGATCGGGTCCAAGGATCGCCTGCTGATCGAGGGCCGTTTCGCGGATGCGGAAGTCTTCGTGCGCGCGCTGGCCGCCCTGCGTCCCGAGACGGAGGTCTTCGTGGCCAATGCGCACAACGACGTCTCGTTCGGAGCGCTGCGGCTGATCGACCCGCTGCTCCAGGCCAGCGGCGGTCTCAGGCGCGTGCTGCCGCTGGACGGCGACCTTTCGGCATACAAGGCCATGTGGCACCGCGCGCAGATGACTGCGGCGGCCTGAACAACACCAAGAGGGGACCGATCCTGATGGGCGGAAATCCGGCGCTGGGCGTCATCTTCCACTGGCTGGGCGGATTTGCCTCCGCCAGCTTCTACGTGCCGTACAAGCGCATCAAGCTGTGGTCCTGGGAAGTGTTCTGGCTGGCGGGGGGGGTGTTTTCGTGGGCCATAGCGCCCTGGCTCTTCGCCTCGCTGCGCACGGCCGACCTGCTGGGCGTGCTATCTTCCACGCCCACGAACACGCTGCTGTGGTGCTGGTTCTGGGGCGCGATGTGGGGTTTTGGCGGGCTGACCTTCGGCCTGACCATGCGCTATCTCGGCCTGTCGCTGGGGATGGCGGTAGCGCTGGGCCTCACCACGATCATCGGCACGATGGGGCCGCCGATCTTCCATGGCACCATCGGCGATATCGCATCGCGCCTCAGCGGCAAGCTGACGCTGCTGGGCATCGTAGTGACGCTGGCCGGGATCGTCGTCGTCGCCCGCTCCGGCAACGCCAAGGACAAGGATCTGGCGGGCCGCGCTTCCGAAGGCGTCGCCGAGTTCGACTTGCGCAAGGGTCTGTTGATCGCGGTCTTTTCGGGCGTCATGTCGGGCTGCTTCGCCTGGGGCCTCGACGCGGGGCAACCGATCCGCGACCTCACCCTTGCCGCCGGGACCGACCCGCTGAGCCAGGGACTGCCGGTGCTCTGCGTGGTCCTGGCGGGCGGGTTGACCACCAATGCCCTGTGGTGCGGCTGGCTGATCTGGCGCAATCGCAGCTTCGGCCAGTTCCTCGGCGCCGCCCCGGCAGGCGGGGACGGGGAAAAGCCCGTCCTGCTCGCCAACTATCTGCTGGCGGCGCTGGGCGGCACGCTGTGGTACTTCCAGTTCTTCTTCTACACCATGGGCGAAAGCCAGATGGGGCGCTACGGCTTCTCGTCATGGACGCTGCACATGGCATCGATCATCCTGTTCGCCACGCTCTGGGGCTTCGCGCTCAAGGAGTGGAAAGGGGCCAGTGTCCGCACCCGAACGCTGGTGTGGCTGGGCATCGGCCTGCTGGTGGGATCGACGGTCATCATCGGCGCGGGCAACATGCTGGAAGCGGCGCCCGCCCTGAATTGAGCGGCAATGATGGATTTTGATCGAAAACACGGCCATAGGGCCCTGACGCAGCAACTGGAAGCCGATGCATTCGTCTGAACGAGAACGCCTGATCCTGGAAGCGGTGACCGCCACCGGCTTCATCAGCTACCGGGCGATAGAGGCCCAGCTCGACGCTTCGCCGGCGACGATCCGCCGCGATCTGACCCGGCTGGAGGAAGCGGGCCTGATCCTGCGCGTCCACGGCGGAGCCAAGCTGCCGGAAGACGAGCGCGCGGATCGCCCGCAGGGGCTTTCCGGGACGCCGTTCGCGCAGTCGATAACCCAGAACCTGCCCGCCAAGCAGGCGATCGGCCGGGCCGCCGCCGCGCTGTGCCAGCCGGGTGAAGGGATCATGATAGACGGGGGCACCACCACGCTGCAGATGTGCCCGCATCTTGCCGGGCTGGACTGCCAGGTGCTGACCAATTCGTTGCACATCGTCGATGCCCTGCTGCCCCAGCCGGGAACACGGGTGCTGCTGCCTTCCGGCACGGTATTTCGCGAACAGAACATCGTGCTGGCGCCTGCCGGAGAGGATTCGATGCCGCGCTTCCATGCCCCCAAGCTGTTCATGGGCGCGGCCGCCGTGGGCCGGCAGGGCGTGATGCAGCAGGACGTCATACTGGTCGCCGCAGAACGCCGTTTCATAGACCGGGCCGAGGAGGTGATCCTGCTGGTCGACAGCACCAAGTTCACCTCGTCCTCCGGCGCGATCGTGTGCGGGCTGGACGAGGTTAGCACCATCGTCACCGATGCCGGTATCCCCTCCGCCGTGGCCGAACAGGTGCGTTCCTCCGGCATCCGGCTGCTAATCGCCTGAGGGTCAGCGCCGCGCCGGGCTGACCGAAACGATCGCGCGGCGATAGCTGGTCAAAGCGGGCCTGCCCTTGTCCCGCGCTTCCAGAATGACATGGAAGCGCGTGGGCTCGCTCACTTCGGGGACGACGAAACGCGTGTCGAGCGGGTTGCCCCGCTGGAGGTCAACGGGGGGACTGCGATTGACCGCTTCGGCCTCGCGGTATTGCCACCAGGTGTAGTCTACCTTGTCACCATCCGGGTCGCGCGAACCTGCGGCGGATAGCCGGACGGTGTCGCCGGGGCGTGCCGCGATCTCGACCGGGGCGATGCCGGGCTGGCCATTCAGCGTCAGCATCGGCGCATGGTTGGCGCCCTTGAACGAGGATTGCAGCGTCCACTGGATGCGCGCGGCAAAGTCTTGCTGGAACGCCTCGCGCCAGCGCCAGATCGTCGCCTTGTTGGTCTGATAGCTCTTGCCATCCGCGCCGGTGACAAGGTCGCTGGTATCGGTCCACACGCCGTCCCACTCGGAAACCTTGCCGTAGCGCCCGCCCCAGCTTCCGTAGTCCGGGTGTTCGGGAACGCCCAGGCCATTGGCGACCAGGTAGAGGAAGCTGGGCGTGTCGCCTTCCATGATGAATTCATAACTGGGATAGAGCGTGCCCAGCGGGCCGATCTGCACGTTTTCGCGCAGCCACTCCTTCGAGACGGTCGTGAAGTCCGGCCCCTCGAAATAGTACATGCGATCACCCGAAATCCCGCCCCAGGTGGAAAGGTTGTAATGCCGGTGCGCGGTCAGGCTGACGATCCAGAACACGTCCGGGAACTGTCGGCGCACCCATGGACCGGCATTGTCCTGGTCGGAGATGGAATAGACGCGCAGCTTGGCCGCAAGGCGCGCCACCTCCGCCGCCGGGCGCGTCTCGCGCAGGGACCACAGCGCCTGTGCGAGATCCACCGCGCCGCCCCATACGCAAATCCACAAGGGACGCGGGTCCGGGCTGTCGAGCGCGGCGACGATCGCGCGCGATCCTTCCGTGTCCTTGCCGGCGCCGACGCCGGCCATGCCGTATTCGGGCCGGCCGGGTTTGACCGCGCTGCGCAAGGCGTCGGCGCTGGGCCACCCTTCCGCATGGGCACGCAGGTTTGGCAGGACCGCCTCATAGGCGTCGATCCGCTTCAGGATCTGTTCGGGGTGGACGGAATCCTTGAGATGGCGCGAGGTTGAGGGCACCAGCGCCGCCACATCGAATTCGTTGGTGTAAAGCAGGAACCGCACCATCGATTCCATGTCGTCAGGATCGGAGCCGACGTCGGTCAGCACGATCACGCGCGGCTTGGCCGGCGCCGCCTGCGCCGCGGGTGCCGGCGCAGCATGGCCTTGGCCCTGAAGGCCGAATACAGCCGCCGCGAGCAGCGCCGGCGCAAAGCGTTTCATCAACATCTGGCCTTCCTGAACGGGCGAGGGACCGGAAGGCACGCGGCCGTCCGGTCCCTATTCATCTTCAGAACCGGACGCGCACGCCGCCCGAGAAACGGCGACCGGTCTTGCGGTACTCCTTGGTGCGGTTCTCGGTGACGGAGTAGATGAACTCCTTCGCATCGTTGAGGTTGATCGCATCGGCGAAAACCGTGAACTGCGGCGTCACCTCATAAGACAGCCCGGCATCGAGCTGGCCATAGGCTGCGAAGTATTCCGGCTCGCCGTTGCGGCCCGAGGCGACCTGCAGGAAGTTGTCGCGCCAGGTATAGGCAAGGCGCGCCTGCACACCGTACTTCTCGTAATATCCCACAAGGCTGTACGAGGTCTTCGAAAGCCCCTCCAGCCCGTAGGAGACGTTGGCGACCGTGTTCTCGTACTTCGCATCGGACTTGGTGTAGTTGAAGCTGGTCTGGACGCCCAGCCCGTCGAGAGGGGACGGCAGGCCGGTGAAGGCCTGGCGGTAACCGACCTCGAAACCCTTCACCGTGGCGCCCTTGCCATTGCCGGGCACAGTGACCTGGAACGTCACTTCGTCGACCAGCTGGGGCGTGGTGACGAGCGTCACGAACGAGTCGATCTTCTTGTAGAACGCCGCGAACGAAAGCAGCGAACTGTCCGAGAAGTACCACTCCGCCCCGGCCTCGACCTGCTTGGCGCGGAACGGCTTGAGGTCCGGGTTGCCGCGGCTGATCGTCTCGTTGCCCGGATTGGTCTGGATCGACTGGCGCGGCGACAGGTCCGTCAGCGTCGGGCGCGTCATCACCTTGGATGCCGCAACGCGCAGGATCACGTCGCGCGCGACCTCCAGCTTGATGTTCAGCGACGGCAGCCAGTCATGATACTTGCCACGGAAGCTGACCGGGACGATCGGCGAGACCACGATGAGGTTCTGCCCCTGCCCGTTCGGCTTGGCGCTGAGCACGGTGCGCGATGCCCCGCTCGACGTGTAGTCGGTGTTTTCGTAGCGCAGACCGGCGTTGATGGTCAGCGGCATCGAACCCAGGTCGGTCTGGAAGTTGGCCATGACATAGCCGATCCGCACCTTCTCATCGATCACCGACGAGGCCGAGGGCGAGAATACCGCCGGGTTGAAGGCCTTGCCGTCCTCGGCCGCGAACTGGTCGATCACGCCGACCAGACGCGCCGGATCGTAGATCACCCAGTCATGCAGGATGTTGCTCCCGCCCGCGCCCTGGAAGAAGTTGCGGTTGGTCGGGCGGAACAGGGCAGACGGCAGCACCCGGTCGGAACCGCAATAGGCGCACTGTTCGCCGAAGGGCATCTCGTCGCCGGTCAGGATCTTCTTGCGGTTGGCGATCATGCCGCCCGCGAAGAGCTTGAGGTTGGACGTCGCCTGCCAATCGGTATCGAAGCGATATTCGCCGATCTTGTCGTCCACGTCGGTGCCGCCGCCCCAGATGTAATAGTGGGCGGTGATCCCCTGCGGACTGGTCGCGGCGTTGGGATAGTTGGGGTTGGTGAACCCGTAGTCGTAGATCGGGTTACCGCTGCGGCGATCGAACCACAGGTCTGTGTTCTTGCGGCGGATCGTCGTAAACAGGTTGTCTTCCTTGCCCCGGCGCTCGGCCTTGGAGCGCGAGACATCGACGCTGAAGCGCAGCGTGTCGGTAGGCTTCCACTCGGCGTTGGCACCGAACTGGCTGGTGGTGACCTTGCGGCGATCGTACTGCAAAATCTGGTCGACGAAACCGCCCTGATAGCGCTGATAGACCGCCTCTCCGCCTTCGACCACCTGTTCGACCAGGGTGCCGCCGGAGAAATCGTAGGCCAGGCCCGTTTGCTGTTCGGTGAAGTCCGCCTTGGAATACAGTCCGTCGAAAGAGAGCGACAGGGTATCGGTCGGACGGAACTGCAGCGAGCCGGAGAAGCCGTAGCGTTCCAGGCTGCGCTCGAAGAAGAACGGCGAAAGGTTGGACGGCATCGAGACACGGCTGAACGGCGCCACGTCGGGCCCGATGCGTGCGCGGGGAACACCGCCAGCGTTGTAATAGGAGTCGGTGCTGGAACGGTACACGTGACCGGCGCCGATGGTGAATTCATCGTTGCGGGTATCACGCTTGGTATAGACGCCTGCCAACGAGATACCGATGGTCTTGTCCGCGTTGCGCCACGAGGCGACTCCGGATGCCTCGGGGTTGAACTTGTCCGCCAATTCGGCCCACATCTGGCCGCCCGACGCGCTGAAGGCGAACTGCTCCTTCTGGTCGATCGCGCGCAGAGTCTTCACGTCGACCGTGGCGCCGATCGAGGCGCCGTTGATGTTGGCCTGCGGCGACTTGTAGACATCGGCGCCGCCGATGATCTCGGACGGCAGAACGTCGAACGAGAATTCGCGGCCGTTGTTGTCGGTCGCCAGGGTACGGCCGTTGACGGTCACCGCGTTGAACTTCGGCCCGAAGCCGCGAACCGTGATGTAGCGGCCCTCGCCCCGGTTACGCTCGATGGTGACACCGGCGATGCGCTGCAGCGATTCCGCGACGTTCTGGTCCGGCAGCTTGCCGAGGTCCTCGGCAACGATCGAATCTACCACGGCGATGGAATCGCGCTTGATGTCGATGGCCGCCTTCTGGCTGGCGCGCATGCCGGTGACGATGATGTCCTCGGGGGTTGCGCCGTCCTCGAAGCTGGCTTGCGGGGCAGCTGCGGCAGGGGCTTCCTGCGCGTACGCCGCGTTTGCCAGCGCTAGCACCGACACAGCCGAAAGAAACAGCGCTGATTTGGCCGCGCCGTGAAGCCGTTCCTCCTTAAACATCCTGACTCTCCCTCACCCATTTGCGAATCGTTATGATCCGTCGATTTACTCGTGTCAAATTACATCATACGTATTATGTTTATCGTACCGACCGAATGGGCAGTACGCACAGCGCTGAAGCGAAGACGAAGAACAGCGCAGTGATGAAGATCGCCCGGTAATCGCCGGAAAATACCGTCAGCAGGACCGCAGCCATGACCGGGCTGATGATTTGCGGAATGTTGACGGCGGTGGTCAGAACGCCAAGATCCTTGCCCTCGTCGCCCAACGCGGCCTGGGGCAGCACTTGTGTCATCAATGCCATGTCGATCGACATGAACATGCCGTAACCGATGCCGATCACGCCGGCGTAGACCCACATGCCCGCCATGGAAGGTGCGATCAGCGGGGCCGCCATCGCCGCGCCCATGATCAGGCTGCCGCCGATCACGAAAGGCTTGCGTCGCTGCAACCGGTCGGACAGCCATCCCGATGCGAGCGAGGAAACCACCAGGCAGACCAGCGTGATAAGCGCCATGTTGGCGATCGCGACATTCGAGGCCCCGTCTGCCAGCCCGATATAGTCGCGCAGGATATAGAGCAGATAGGCCGCGACCGCCTGGTACCCCATGTAGATCGTGAAGCGGCTGGCAAAGGCCCAGGCAAAGTCGGGATGCTCGCGCGGGCTGATCCAGAAGCTCTTAAAGAATGCGCCCCAATGCATCGTCCGGCGTGGCAAAGCATCGCTCGGCGGTTCGCGGTTGATCGCAACGAAGGCGATGCACGAGGCCGCTATCGCCCCGGCAAACAGGCCGTAGGCAAGCACGCGCTCCGATGCGAGATAGCCGGCGACCACGGTGCCGGCGGTAAGTCCGGCCGTCATGCCCGCGCCGACGATCCCCGAAACCCCGCCGCGCGTCTCCGGCGCGAAACGGTCGGCGACAAGCGTGGTCATTGCCGGCTGCATCGAATTGTAGGCGATCGCCGCCATGACCCATAGCACCACCAGCGACCAAAACCCGGTCATCCAGGACACCCCGAACAGGCATGCCGACCCCACCAGCGAACCCACCGCGATCCATGGCGAACGCCGCCCCCACCGCGTATGTGTGCGGTCGGACAAGGCGCCTGCGATCGGCGTCGCCAAGGTCGAGAAGATGGAGGTGATCGCGAAGAGCAACGCAAGCTTGTTCTCCTTCGAATCGGGCGACAGTTCGGCGATCTGGTTAGGCAGCAGCACCCCCAGAACGCCGCTGTAGAGCGCCATCAGCAGAAAGAAGTTGACCATCAGCGAAAGCTGCAGGCGCCAGCGCGCCCCGCCCTCCACCCATGCCCGTGCAGGCTCGGCGGTGCCCCCGTGCATCATAGGGCCGCCCGCCGGTTTTCGGGAACGAGGCGCAGGCCGGCATCGGCCGGACGGCGGTGCGGACCGCCGCGCACGTTCCAGCCCAGCGAAGAGCCGCCCTGCGCGATCACGGCCTCGTCGATCTCGATGCCGAGGCCGGGCCGGTCACCCAGCACGATGCCGCCGTCCACTATTTCCTGGTCGACGGAAAAGCCGGTCGGGAAAGCAAAGTCCTGAACCTCGATGCCTATCATGTTGGGGACTGCCGCCGCCGCATGGGCAACCGGGTTGGCGTTGTAGGCGACCGGCGAAACCGGCAAGCCTCTCGCGTGGGCGGCCATCGCCACCCGCATGAAATGGGTGAGGCCCCAAACACTGCCTGCCTGGACGATGTCGACGGCCTGGGCATCGAACAGCGGATTGTACTGCTCCAGCCCGGTAAGGTTCTCACCCGTCGCCACTGCTGTCTTTGTGGCGCGCGCGATCCGGGCATGGCCGGCCGCATCCCAGCGGCGGACCGGCTCCTCGATCCAGGTCAGGTCGATCCGCCGTTCGATCTCCGCGAGATGGCGGATCGCCTGCTTGCAGTTCCACGCCTCGTTCACGTCGAGCATCAGCGCGGGCCGGGCGGTATTGCGCGAAAGGATGCCGTGCAGCACCTCGAGCCGCGCGATGTCGCGGTCCAGATCACGGCCCCCCTTGATCTTGGCGGCCGTAAAGCCGCGGTCCGCCCATGCCTCGTAATGCGCGGCAAAGGCATCATCGCCAAGACCGTAGCAGAGGCCGGAGGCGTAACCGGCGACGAACCTGTCGCCCGCGCCCAGCATCCGCCACAGCGGCTCGTCCGCCATCTTGGCCTTGAGGTCCCACAACGCCATGTCGATCGCCGCGATCGTGCCGAACGTGGTCCCGGCATGGCCGCTCTTGAACACGTGCGAGAGCATCGAATCGTAAAGCGTCGAGACGGCGCGCGGATCGGCGCCCTCCACGGCGGGAAACAGCCGGGCGATATCGCCATGCGCGCCAAGGCCGATGCCGGTCAGGCCGGCGTCGGTTTCCACCAGCAGCACAGGTACTTCGGTGATCCCCGATTCGACCACGCCGTTGACGTCGCCAACGGGGCGCCGCCAGTCGTGGAATGCCGTAAGGCTGCGATAGCCTGTAATCTTCATCAGGGGGTCCTCTGCCCAATCCGGCTTAGCGATAATTCGTATTATGTATGATCTATGTCGTTTGACAACCCTTGACGTGCTTCGTCAAGTGGGGTCAGCGTAAATGAGCGCAGAGAACTGCATCACCATGAACGAGGGCGTGAAGAAAACATGCAAGACAGGGTAGTCGGCGGCCTGGAAGCCTCGGCCCGAATGCGGCGCCGCCCGCGCCTTGCGGTTGCAGTGGTCGAAGAACTGGTCAACGCGATCGTGACCGAAGTCTATCCGGCCGGCACCGCCCTTCCGCCCGAAAACATGCTGTGCGACCACTTCGGCGTGAGCCGTACCGTCGTGCGCGAGGCGACCACCGCGCTGACCGAAAAGGGGCTGGTGGTCTCGTTGCAGGGCCGCGGCACCATCGTGCGCGAGCAGAACAACTGGAACCTGCTGGACCCGATGATCCTGGCAGCCCTGTTCCGCCGCGAGGACGGGATTTCCTATCTCGATAACCTGTCCGAAATCCGCTCCTCGCTGGAAGCGTCGATGGCGGCCAAGGCCGCTGCGCGCGCGACGCCCGAAGGACTGGCCGAACTCACTGCGCAGATCGAGAAGCTCGAAGGGCTGGTGGAAATGCCCGCTGCCTATGTCCACGAGGACGTCAATTTCCACGACGTCATCATGCGCATGTCGGGCGACCGCCTGAGCAAGGCGATCATCGACGGCATCCAGTCACGCGCTCTCAACACCCACGGCTACGCCGGTCGCCTCAGCGTGGAGCATGTCCGCGATACCCAGGCCGCGCATCGCAGGGTCTACGATGCGATCCTTGCCCGCGATGCCGAAGCCGCCGCGAAAGCGATGCGCGAACATATCGAATCGTCGTGGACCAAGCGCCGGGCGAGCGGCCTTCAAGACTAGCCGCCGTCAGGGCTGCTGCGACAGTGCGTAGACCTGCTCCATTTCCACCCAGGTCCTGTCCGGGGCGAAAGGCAGCGGCTGCTGGAAAGTGCGCATCAGCGCATCCCATGCCTGCACTTCGGGATTGCTGGCATCGCGCGCCGCCTTGCCTTGGGCATCGGCGGCCATTGCCATGTCCTGCTCCATGACCATGAACATGCGGGTGCCCACCAGCCAGATCTGAAGATCGCGCACCCCGTCGGCGCGAATCGCCTCGCTCACCGCTTTCGGCGGTCCGCTTGGCGCATGCCATGCGCGGTAGCGCGCGATCATTTCCGGCTCGTCCACAAGGTCGACGGCAAAACACCGCCGCACGATTTCGCTCATTTGCACTCTCCCGGTTGACGACTTATGCCACCCTAAGTATTCATCATACATCTTACAAGATGGAGAGGGTAGCCATGGCCTGGCTGTATGGCGCGCAGATGTCGAAACGACACCTCGCCGAACGCACCGGATCGCTTTCGCAATTTGCCGGCGTGCGGCTGATGACGCTGGGCGACGGCGTGGAGCGCGGCGTGCGCATGCTGGAATTCCGCACCGGGTCCGGGCTGCGCTTCACAGTGCTGGTCGACCGCGCGATGGACATCGCGGAGTGCGATCACGCCGGCCGCGCGGTCGGCTGGCATTCGCCCTCGGGCTTTCGCAATCCTGGCCTTCACGACTACGAGGGCGAAGGCGGCCTTGGCTGGTTCCGCTCGATGTCGGGGCTGAACATCACCTGCGGCCTCGACCACATCCTGTTCATGCATGACGACCCGGCGGCGCATTACAACTATGCCCCGCGCAAGGCCGTGTCGTCCTCCCTGCACGGCCGCGTCGGCACGATCCCCGCGCAGCTCACCGGCTACGGCGAGCGCTGGGACGGCGATGCCTGCACGTTCTGGGCCGAGGGCGTGGTGCGCCAGTCCACCGTCTTCGGCGAGGACCTGCACCTCATCCGCCGCATCGAGGCGGACCTGGGCAGCGACGAGATTCGCCTTACCGACCGCGTCGTCAACCACGGCTTCTACACTACGCCGCACATGTTCTGCTACCACATCAACGTGGGCCATCCCGTCGTCGCCGAGGGTGCGCGCTATGTCGCACCGCTGCGAGAGGTGCTCTGGGCGGCCCATGCGGACGACTACCGCGGGCAAGGCGTCGGCTACCGCACCCTGCCCGCGCCCATCGTCAATTTCCACGAACAGGTATGGCAGCACGACATGGCCCCCGACGAGGCAGGCCGCGTCGAAGTGGCCATCGTCAACGAGGCTCTGGGTTTCGGCTTCTCCGTCGTCACCCGCAAGGACCAGTTTCCCTGCATGTTCGAATGGCAGAACCTGCATGCGGGCCACTACGCCGTGGGCATCGAGCCATCGACCAACCATGTCCTGGGCAAGGACTTCGCGCGCGAACGCGGTGAGCTGATCCTGCTCGAACATGGCGAGGAGCGCCGCTACGACACTGTTCTGCGCGTTCTTCCCGATGCCGGCGCGATCGCGTCCGCCGTCGCCCGGATCGAAGGCACCGCGTTGCAACCGCAGGACGAATACCCCGCCCCCAGCGGCAATTACCCCGCCATCGGACCTGCCGCATGAAGGGGCGGACGGTTCTCTACACCGGCGCTGCCGGCGGGCTTGGCCTCGACACCACGCTGCTGCTGATAGAGCGCGGCGCCCATGTCATCGCGCTCGACAACGATGCGCAAAAGATCGCTCGCCTCGTCGCCGCAGCCCAGGGGCGCGGGCCGGGCCGGCTGACCGTATCGCAGACCGATCTAGCCGACCTTGCCGGACTGCGCACCGCACTGGACGCGCTGGTCCAAGCCCACGGCGGCATCGACGTCGTCATCAACAACGCGGCCGTCTACCCGTCGAAGCCGTTCGAGGACTACACCGTCGAGGAACATCAGTTCGTCCAGCGCATTAACGTCGATGCCGGGATCGTGGCGGTGCAGGCGGCCCTGCCCGCCATGCGCGCGAAGGGGTTCGGGCGGATCGTCAACGTCTCCAGCATCACGATCTCGGGTGGCTGGGCGAACCTGTCCCCCTATGTCGCCTCGAAAGCCGCGCTGGTCGGGCTGACACGGGCATGGGCGCGGGAATTCGGGGCGTGGGGCGTCACCGTCAACGCCATCGCGCCGGGCGCCTTCCCCACCGACGCCGAGAAGATCCACCCCGATCCCGCCGGCTACGAACGCATGGTTCTGGATGCCCAGTCGATCAAACGGCGCGGCGCGGCCACGGACATCGCCCACGCCATCGCCTTTTTCGCCGCCGAGGAGGCGGGTTTCATCACGGGCCAGACGCTGCACGTCAACGGCGGCTGGACCATGTCCTGAAGGACCAAAACGCATGACAATTCTCAACGGAATCCGCGTGCTCGACTGCTCTATCGCCATGGCCGGCCCCTTCGCCGCGCAGCGACTGGGCGACATGGGCGCCGACGTCGTCAAGGTCGAGCCGACCAGCGGCGAATGGCAGCGTCACGCCTCTGCCGGCGGTGCGGTGGGCAACAGCATCAACGTCTCGTTCCTTTCGCTCAACCGCAACAAGCGCTCACTGGCGATCGATCTCAAGTCGGCCGAGGGCAAGGCCGTCCTGCTGGATCTGGTGAAGGACGCCGACGTCTTTTTGCAGAACTACCGCCCAGGCGTGGCCGAACGGCTTGGCGTGGATTATGCGACGCTCAGCGCCATCAATCCACGCCTGATCTACATCTCGATGTCGGGATACGGCGAGGACGGCCCTTACCGCAACCTGCCGGGGCAGGACCTGCTGCTGCAAGGCATGTCGGGCGCGATGCTCTCCGCCGGGATCGAAGGCACGCCGCCCACTCCTGCGGGCCAGTATCTGGTCGATGCCATCGCCGCCTACAGCGCCTTCGAAGGTGCGCTGGCCGCGCTGTTCCACCGCGAACGCACGGGAGAAGGGCAGCTCGTGCAGGTCAACATGCTGGATGCCATCACCACCATCCAGATGCAGGAGCTTTCGGTCTTCACTGTCGGCGGCAAGCCGCAGTCGCGCTCGGCCGAACCCCACGCGCACAGCTATATCCGTGCGCCCTACGGCGTCTTCGCCACAGCGGACGGATATATGACCCTGGCGATGGCCCGCTTCGATACCCTGGCGCGCGAACTGGACGATCCCTTCTTCGCCGGGCTGGAGGAAGAGCGCGAAGGCTGGACCCAGCGCGACGCCATATATGCGCGGGTGCGCGAACACCTGGTCCGCCAGAGCACCGCATACTGGCTGGAAAAGTTCCGCGCCGCCGACATCTGGTGCGGCCCGGTCTATGGCTATGCCGATCTCGTCGACGACCCGCAGATCCGCCACAACGGCACTTTCGTGGAGTATGACCACCCCACCGAAGGCCGCGTGAAAGTGCCCGGCTTCCCGATCCGTTTCTCGCGCACTCCTTCCGCGATCACGCGCGGCGCGCCGCTTGTCGGGCAGCACAGCCACGAAGTCCTGCGCGAGGCCGGCCGCAGCGAGGAAGAGATCGCGCAGCTGATCGAATCCGGCGTCGTTCGCCAGCACGCATGACCAGGCCCGCCTATCGCGGTCTCACATGGGACCATCCGCGCGGCTACCGCGCGCTGGAGGCGGCGGCACAGGCCATCGCCCCGGACCACGGGCTGTCGATCACATGGGACCGGCACCCGCTCGAAGGTTTCGAATCGCACCCGATCGCCGACCTCGCCGCGCGCTACGACCTGATCGTGCTGGATCACCCCCATGTGGGCGAGGCGGTGGCGCATGACTGCCTGATCCCGATCGACGAGGTTATGGACGCGGGCGAACTGGCCGCGCTGGACAAGTCCGCGATCGGCCCCTCGCTGGCCAGCTATCGCTACGCGGAGCGCCACTGGGCCCTGCCGCTCGATGCGGCCAGCCAGGTCATGGCCTATGCGCCCGGCCGGGTTGAAACGCCCCCGGCAACCTGGGAGGAAGTTGTGGATCTGGCCGCACGGGAGCCGGTGGCGCTTTCGCTCGCCGGGCCGCATGCCGCGCTTACATTTCAGTCCATCATGGCGACCTTCACTGGCGGCGCCCGGCCGCAGGACAGTTTCGCCGATCCGGCTGCCGCGCGGGAGGCCTATGCCTTGATGGCCGCTCTCACCGGCGAGGCGACCCGCGCCCGGATCGACCAGAACCCCATCGCCCTGCTGGAAGCTATCGCGGGGGGCGAGGATCTTGCCATGGTCCCGCTCGTCTACGGCTACGTGAACTATGCAAGGCATGGCCGCGTCGCTTTCGCCGATGCGCCGCGCGGAGCCGCAGGGATCGGCTCCATTCTGGGCGGGACCGGCGTGGCCGTCTCGCGCCGCTGCGCCGTTACGGACGAACTGCGCGCCCACCTTGCCTGGCTGATGGGCACGGATGCGCAGCACCGCTTCATCCCCGCGCACGAAGGCCAGCCCGCGCTACGCAGCGCCTGGAACGATCCTGCGGTCGACCATGCATGGGGCGGGTTCTATTCCGCCACCCGCGCCACGCTGGAGGCCGCCTCGCTGCGTCCCCGCCACGACGGCGCGATTCCCTTCCAGACCGAAGCCTCCGCCCGCCTGCGCGCGGGGCTGCTGGGCGGCGAACCCGCCGCGCCGGTACTCGCCGACATCAAGGCGGCCTTTACCCGCCATCACGCCAAAGGAACCGAGACATGAGCGCCAACCTGCGCTTCGACATCGCCGACCATGTCGCCACCATCACGCTCGACCGCCCGGAAAAGCTCAATGCCATGACCCCCGACATGGCCGCCGCGCTGGTCGATGCGGTGGCGACCTGCAACGCCTCCAACGAGGTCCGCGTGGTCATCGTTACCGGAGCGGGCGAAAAGGCCTTCAGCGCCGGGTCCGACATCTCGACCCTCGACGCTTACGCAACCCCATGGGACTTTCGCAACCGGCAGGATTATTGCGACGCGCTGCGCGCCTGCCGCAAGCCGGTGATCGCCGCCGTGAACGGCTATGCGCTGGGCGGCGGACTGGAAACGGCGATGGCATGCGATATTCGCATCGCCTCGGCCAATGCGCGTTTCGCGGCGCCGGAGATCAAGCTGGGCTGGATCGGCGGCGGCGGCATGGCGGCGGGTCTGGCCCACTCCATCGGCATGTCGAACGCGGCGCTGCTGCTTTACACCGGCGAGATGGTCGATGCCGCGCAGGCCTGCGCCTGGGGGCTGGTGAGCGAAGTGACCCCGCCGGAGGGTCTCCTTCCCCGCGTGCGCGAAATCGCCGCGCAGATCGCCGCCCGCGCACCGATCGCGGCGGAAACGGCCAAGCTCAACCTGCGTGCAGCCCACCAGATGCCTTACGACAAGGCCATCGAATACGAGCGCGACCTTCAGGCCATCTGCTTCGCGACCGCCGATGCCGCCGAAGGCCGCGCCGCCTTCGCCGAACGCCGCGCACCCGATTTCCAGAGGCGCTGACATGACCATGGACCTCTCTCCCCAGGCTATCCTCCCCGCCGATTCGCAGGCCCTGCTGTTCGGGCGCGTATGGCTGCCCGGCGTCCAGGGCCCGGCGCTGGTGCGCGTCGACGGCGCACGGCTGACCGACGTGACCGCGAGCTTCGCCACCGCGCGCGACTTGTGCGAGACGCCCCGCCCTGCGGCCGCGCTGCGCAGTGCGCCGGGCGCCGACCTTGGCAGCCTTGCCGAGGTGCTGGCCAACAGCGATCCCGCCACACGCGATGCCTCGCGCCCGTGGGTGCTTTCGCCCATCGACCTGCAGGCGGTGAAGGCGGCCGGAGTGACTTTCGTCTCCTCCATGCTGGAACGCGTAATCGAGGAGCGGGCACGCGGTAATCCCGAGGCCGCCGCCGGTATCCGCGCGCAAGTCCGCGATCTCGTCGGCGACGATCTGCGCGCCCTGCGGCCCGGTTCGCCCGAAGCCGCCGCGCTGAAACAGACGCTGATCGAGGCCGGTGCCTGGAGCCAGTACCTTGAGGTGGGCATCGGACCGGACGCCGAAATCTTCACCAAGGCCCAGCCGATGGCCAGCGTGGGGGCAGGCAGCGCCATCGGCGTCCATCCCGCATCGACCTGGAACAACCCTGAGCCCGAAGTGGTGCTCATCGTCGCCTCGGACGGGCGTATCGTCGGCGCCGCGCTTGGCAACGACGTCAATTTGCGCGACGTCGAAGGCCGCTCCGCCCTGCTGCTCGGCAAGGCCAAGGACAACAACGCCGCCGCCGCCGTCGGCCCCTTCGTGCGGCTTTTCGATCAGGAGTTTGACCTTGCCGCGGTGGAGACCCTAAGCCTCACCCTGACGGTAACCGGCGAGGATGGCTTCGTGATGCAGGGCAGTTCGGAAATGCGCGAGATCAGCCGGGCACCGGCCGATCTGGTGGCGCAGGCGCTCAACGCGCACCACCGCTACCCCGATGGCATGGCGCTGTTCCTGGGCACGCTGTTCGCGCCCACGCAGGACCGAGACGATCCGGGGCGCGGCTTCACCCACAAGCCGGGCGACGTGGTGGGCATCGGCTGCGCGCAGCTTGGCACCCTGGTCAACCGCGTGGCCGCCACCGATCGCTGCGAGCCCTGGAGCTTTGGCGCCGGCGCGCTGATGCGCAACCTTGCGGCGCGGGGACTGCTGTGACCGCAAAGCCGAAGATCTTCCTCACCCGCCGCTGGCCCGAAGCGGTGGAGGCGCGCCTTGCCGCCCGCTATGATACGACCCTGAACACCGCCGACCAGCCGCTGACCGAGGCCGAGCTGGCCGAAGCGATGCGCACCCACGACGCGCTATGCCCCACCGTGACAGACCGGGTGACGCGCGCGGTGCTGGCGGTGGAGGGGCGCCGCGCCCGGATCGTCGGCAACTACGGCGCCGGGTTCGAGCACATCGACCTTGCCGCCGCGCGTGAGGGCGGCATCGCCGTCACCAACACTCCCGACGTGCTGACCGAAGCCACCGCCGACATCGCCATGACCCTCATGCTGATGGCCATGCGCCGCGCCGGAGAGGGAGAGCGCGAACTGCGTGCAGGCGAATGGACAGGCTGGCGGCCCACGCACCTGCTTGGCCAGTCGCTGAACGGCAAGCTGCTGGGCCTCGTCGGCTTCGGGCGGATCGCCCGGGCCATGGCCAGACGGGCCGAAGCGTTCGGCATGCGCATCGCCTATCACAGCCGCCGCCCCGCGCCCGACATGCCAGCGAATGCCTACTTCGCCGACCTTGGCGAACTGGCCGCGCGCGCCGATGTGCTTTCACTCCACGCACCGGGCGGGGCGGAAACGCGCCACATGGTCGATGCCGCGCTCCTCGCCCGCATGCCGGCCCACGCCGTAGTGGTGAACACCGGGCGCGGCTCCCTGATCGACGAGGCGGCGCTGGCCGAAGCGCTTGCCGCGCACCGGATCGCCGCAGCGGGCCTCGACGTCTATGAAGCCGAACCGAACGTCCATCCCGCGCTGGTGGGCCTGCCCAATGTCGTCCTGCTGCCCCACCTCGGCAGCGCCACGATCGAGGCGCGCACGGCGATGGGCATGAAAGTCGCCGACAATCTGGACCGCTTCTTCGCCGACGAGCCGCTGCTTGACCCCGTCGGTTGAGCGGGTCGCCGCAGCGGCCGGCGCCTGGCTGGACCAGGCCCAGCGGCCGATGGTGCTGGGTCTGTGCGGTTCGCAAGGCTCGGGCAAATCGACGCTGGCCAATTCCCTGAAGGCGCAGCTGGAAAAGGACGGTCGCCGCGCCGCGATCCTCTCGCTTGACGACCTCTACCTTGGCCGCTCCGCCCGCGCCGCACTGGCACGCGGCGTCCACCCCCTTTTCGCCACGCGCGGCGTGCCCGGCACTCATGATGCAGCGCGCGGGATCGCCCTGCTGGATGCGATCCGGGCCGGGGAGCCGGTCATCCTGCCCCGCTTCGACAAGGCCCGCGACGAACCCGCCCCGCAGGGCGATGAAGTGCCGGGCCGCATCGACCTGCTGATCTTCGAAGGCTGGTGCGTAGGTGCCCGCGCGCAGGACGACGCGGCATTGGCCCACCCGGTCAATGCCCTGGAACGCGATGAAGACCCGGACGGCATCTGGCGAGGCCACGTCAATGCCCTGCTTGCCGGGCCTTACGCCGACCTTTTCGCCCGCATCGACCGCCTGGCCCTCCTCGCCGCGCCGGGTTTCGCGGTCGTACGGGGCTGGCGCGGCCAGCAGGAAGATGAACTGAGGGCCCGCGTCTCGCGCGGTGAAGCCCAGGGGACCCAGGTTATGGACGAGGCCGGGCTCGACCGCTTCGTCCAGCATTACGAGCGGCTTACCCGCCACATCCTCGCCGAGATGCCCGGCCGCGCCGATCTGGTGCTGAACCTCGCGCCGGACCGCAGCCTCAAGGAAAAGCCATGATCGTCTCCTCTCCGCTCGATTTTCGCGAAGCCGCGCGGCGGCGCCTTCCCCCCTTCCTGTTCCACTACGTCGATGGCGGCGCGTTCGGCGAGGAGACCATGGCCGCCAACCGCAGCGCTCTTGCCGCGATACGCCCGCGTCAGCGCGTCCTGCGCGATGTTTCCGCGCTGAGCCTGGAAACCGAGCTGCTGGGTGAGAAGATGGCGATGCCGGTGATGCTGGCACCGATCGGCCTTGGCGGCATGATGCGGCGGCGCGGCGAACTGCAGGTGGCCCGCGCGGCCAGCAAGGCGCGCGTTCCCTATATCCTTTCCACCGTCAGCGTCTGCCCGCTGGGTGACGTGATCGCGGACTGCGGCCAGCCGATCTGGTTCCAGCTCTACGTTCTGAAGGACCGTGGCTTCATGCGCCACGCGCTTGAACGGGCGCAGGCGCTGGGCGTCACCAAGCTGGTCTTCACGGTGGACATGCCGCTACCCGGCGCGCGCTACCGCGATGCCCATTCGGGCATGAGCGGCCCGGCCGCGCCTTTGCGCCGGATGCTGCAGGCGATGACCCATCCCCGCTGGGCCTGGGATGTCGGCCTGCTCGGCCGCCCGCATGACCTCGGCAACGTCTCCGACTATCGCGGCAAGCCCACCGACCTTGCCGACTATATCGGCTGGCTAGGCGCCAACTTCGATCCTTCGATCACATGGTCCGACCTCGAATGGATCCGCGATTTCTGGAAGGGCGAGATGATCGTCAAAGGCGTGCTCGCCCCCGAGGACGCGCGCGACGCGGTGCGGCTGGGCGCGGACGGCGTGATCGTCTCCAACCACGGCGGGCGCCAGCTCGACGGCGCGGTCGCCACCGCCGAAGCCCTGCCCGCCATCGCCGATGCCGTGGGAGACCAGCTGACGGTGCTGGTCGACGGCGGCGTGCGCACCGGCCTTGACGTGGTACGTATGCTGGCGCTTGGCGCGCGCGGCGTCCTGCTGGGGCGCGCCTATATCTACGCGCTCGCGGCCGGGGGCGAAGCGGGCGTGGCGCAGCTGCTGGACCTCATCGCCCAAGGTATGAAGGTCACCATGGCGCTGAGCGGCGTGACCTCCATAGACCAGATCGGCTGCGACATGATCGTGTGAAGGCTTGGCACTCCCCTCCAGTTATGTAATACATCATACAACATAACTGGAGGGGAGGAGCAGGATGGTCCGCGTGATCGAACGTGCGGAATTCAGCCGCCGCACGGTTGCGCTGGGGTTCGGCGCCGCGTTCGCGATGGCGGCGGGCCCGGTCAGGGCTGCGGGCGCGCTGACAGGCTTCCACAACGTGCGCGACTACGGCGCGATCGGCGACGGCACCGCGATAGATTCGGACGCCTTCAACCGCGCCATCGCCGCCGCCAGCGCCAGAGGCGGGGGCACTGTCGTCGTTCCGCCAGGCCATTACCTGTGCTTTTCGATCAGGCTGCGCAGTCACATCACGCTACTGCTGATGCCTGGCAGCGTGATCGAGGCCGCCGATCCGCGCCGCCACAAGGGGCACTACGACCTGCCCGAAGGCGTCTTCGACGAACAGTTCGTCGATTACGGTCTTGCCCACTTCCGAACCAGCCTGATCTATGGGATCGACCTTAGCGACGTGGCGATCATCGGGCGCGGGCTGATCCATGGCCTCGGGCTGGACCGCGAAGGCCCGGCGCCGCGCTGGCACGGCGTGGCGGGGTGGAAATCGCCCGCTGAACTCGGCCTTTCCGCTGATGCCGCCCGCCGCGCCGACCCGCGAGAAATGGCCTATGAAGGCCGCGGCAACAAGGCGGTGGCGCTCAAGCGCTGCAGCAATGTCCTCCTGCGAGACTTCACGATCCTGCAAGGCGGCCATTTCGCATGTTACCTCCTGGGATCGCAGGGCGTGACCATCGACAATCTGACGGTCGACACCGACCGCGATGGCATTGATATCGACTGCTGCCGCGACGTACGGGTGACGGGCTGCACCGTCAACGCGCCCAAGGACGACGCGATCGTCCTCAAAAGCAGCTACGCACTGCAGGAGCCGGTATTCTGCGAAAACGTCATCGTCACCAATTGCACGACCAGCGGATACGATCTGGGCGCCGTGGTGGATGGCAGCTATCGCCGTTCAACCTATCGTTCGGTCGACGACGTGGGCGTCCTTGGCCGGATCAAGCTGGGCACGGATTCGGCCACGGGCTTTCGCAACATACTGATCGCCGACTGCACCTGCGAGAACACGCGCGGGTTGCAGCTCGGCGCCATCGACGGCGGCATTCTGGAGGACGTTACCTTCAGCAACATCACCTTGCGCAGTCCCGTCAACCACCCGATCTTCGTGCGCCTTTCCGCCCGCAATCGCGCCCCGCGCGGCAATGGCCCTTCCAGGGTCCGACGGGTACGCTTTGCCGACATCAACGTCTCGGACGCGCCCTTTGCCTATCCCTGCGGCGTGGTCGGAAACCCCGGTGCGCCTATCGAGGATGTGACTTTCGCCAATGTCCATGTGCGTTCGGCAGGCGGCGGAACCGACGATGACGCGCGCCGGGCGATACCGGAACGACCGACTTCCAGCCTCGAACCCAGTTTCATGGGCACGCTGCCGGCCCACGGCCTTTACGTGCGACATGCCCGCAACGTGGTTTTGCGCGGCGTCACCTTCGATGTTGCCGCTCCCGATGCCCGTCCCGCCGTGGTCTTCGACGACGTCATGGGCGGCGTGGTCGAGGGCCTGCGCTCGACCCGCGACCGCGCCGATGCGGTCCGTTCCACAGCCAGCAGCGGCATCGCGATCGGCGATGTCGCGAAACTCGCCTGAAAGGTCGTCAATGCCTGAAACGTCCGCGCGCCATTTCGCCGCGCCCCTGTACGCCGCGCTGCTCGTTTTCGTATCCACCCCGGCTTTGGCCGCCAGCGAGCGCGCGCTTGCGGAAGGGTGGCATTTCGTGAAGACGGATACGGCGGGAGCAGAAGCACCCGCCTTCGACGATGCCGCGTGGCAGACCGTGACTGTGCCCCACACCTACAATGCGGCGGATTCGGGGATCGGCGGTGCCAAGGCGCGCGGCGAACCCGAAGGCGTCTATTATCGCGGCCCGGCGTGGTATCGGCTGGGCTTCGAAGCCCGGCTCCAGCCCGGCAAGCGATATCTCCTGGATTTTGGCGGCGCGGCGCTGAAAGCCGAAGTCTGGCTCAACGGCACCCGGATCGGCGGCCACAAGGGTGGTTACGGCGCCTTTCGATTCGACGCCACTTCAGCGCTGCACGAAGGCCGCAATGTGCTTTCGGTGCGAGTGGACAACGCCCGCGACACGCAGATCGCACCGCTCAACGGCGACTTCAACGTCTTCGGCGGCCTCACGCGCGCAGTCGGCCTGATCGAGACGGACGCCTTGGCGATCGACCGGCTGGCCCATGCGGGGCCCGGCCTCAAGGTTCGCACCGCAACCCTGACCGGACGGGACGCCGCCATCGCCTTGACCGTATCCCTGCGCAACGACCGCAAGTCGCCGGCACGCTTCGAGGTCGCCAGCCGGATCCTCGACGCCGAGGGCAAGGTCGTTGCCCGCGCAGCACGATCCGCCCAGCTTGCAGGCGGGGCGTCCAGCGATCTGGAACAGGCTTTCACCCTGCGCAAGGCGCGGCTCTGGCAGGGCATCAAGGCACCCTACCTTTACCGCGTCGTCACGGAAGTGAGCGAGGGCGGGCGGATCGTCGACAGCCAGAGCGCACCGCTTGGCGTGCGCACGGTGGCGGTGCGCAAGGACGGCACTTTCCTGCTCAACGGCGCGGCCTATCCGCTGCGCGGGGTGAACCTGCAACTGCCCACCCGTTTCGGCCGGGGGCCGGTGGTGACCGACGCCGAGATCGACGAGGACCTTGGCCTCTTCGCCGAAATGGGCGCCACTGGCCTGCGGCTCGCCCATATGCAGCATCCCGCTCGGGTCTATGAACGCGCGGACGAACTGGGCCTGCTGGTGCTGACCGAAGTGCCGCTGATCGACGATCACGATCCCTCGCCCGCCTTCCGCGAGAACCTTGTCGAGCAGATGCGCGAATTGATCACGCAGACCGGCAATCACCCGTCAGTCGCGCTATGGGGCATCGGCAACCAGATCCGCCAGTCCGACGAAGCATCCAACCGCATTCTCACCGAGCTTCAGGCCACGGCCAAGGCGCTCGACCCCACGCGCCCGACCACATACGCACACTGCTGCCTGGACGACGCCGACCCCATCGCCCGGCACAGCGACACGGTATCCTACAACCGCTACTTCGGGTGGTACTGGACCAAGTCGGAAGACATCGGGCCCTGGGCCGATGAATTGCACGCCAAGTTGCCCGGCCGGCCCATCGGCGTCAGCGAATACGGCGCCGGCGCCAGCGTACTGCATCAGGAAGACCCGGTGATGAAGCGCCCGGAATCCAACGGCTACTGGCACCCCGAACAGTACCAGACCGACTTCCATATCAAGCACTGGCGCGAAATGAAGAAGCGCCCGTTCCTGTGGTCGACGTTCGTATGGGTCGGCATCGATTTCCCCTCGTTCAAGCGCAACGAAGGCGACCGCCCCGCGATCAACGACAAGGGTCTGGTGAGCGAAGACCGCAAGGTCCGCAAGGATGCCTGGTACTGGTATCAGGCCAACTGGTCGGACCGGCCGATGCTGCACATCGCCAGCCGCCGCGATACCAACAAGCGCACCTCGCGCGTTACCGTGCAGGTCTTCACCAATCAGTCCGAAATCGAACTGCGGCTGAACGGTGCGCCATGGGTCAAGGTGCCGGTGGACGATCACATCGCCGCCTGGCCGATCGATCTGGTAGCAGGCGCCAACCGTGTCGAGGCGCGGGCAGGCTCCGCGCTGGCAGACGCGGTGGACTGGACCTGGATGACGCGGCCCTGAACGAAAAAGAGGCCGCCCGCATCGGCGGACGGCCTCCAGTCGGGGGGGTAATCGAGATCAGCCGGCGACGGTGAAGCGGTATTCGCCCGAGCCTGCCTCGACGACGAAGCGGTTGCCCCGCAGGCCAACAACTTCGAGGCCCGGTGCGCCGGCCAGAGAGCGCCCGCCTTCACGGATTGCGTCGGCGGATGGGGCCGGCAGGCAGATTTCGGCGCGCGAATTGGCGGGCACCGTGATGCGCGCCTCGAAGCGGCCAGGCTCGGCCCGCCAGTCCGTGACGATGCGGCCCAGTACGCTATCGTAGATCGCACCGCCGCGCGGCAGGCGCGGGTCGAGCACGGGATCGAAGCGCCACTTCAGAAAGCCCGCCTCTACCGGGTCGATGCCGGCGATGCGGCGGAACACGAAGCCCGCCACCGCGCCCAGCGCATAGTGGTTGTAGGAATTCATGGAGGCATCGACCATGTCGGCGTTCCACCGTTCCCAGATCGTGGTCGCGCCCTTGGCTATCATGTATCCCCATGAAGGGAAGGCCGTGCGCAGCAGCAGGTCGTAGACCAGCCCGTGCTCGCCCTGATCGGCCAGGGCGTCCAGGCTGAATGGCGTGCCAAGGAACCCGGTCGAAAGGAGAGTGCCGCGCCTGCGGATATCGGCGACCAGCCGGGCCGTCGCCGCTTTGCGCTGCGCCTCGGGCACAAGGCCGAAACGCAAAGCGAGGATGTAGCCGCACTGCGAACCATTGCCTATGCTGCCGTCCGGCTTGACGAATGCTGCGGCGAAAGCGGCGGCGATGTCGCGGGAAAGCTGCTCGTAGCGTACTGCCTCAGGCAGGCGTTTCGAGGCGCGCGCCATATCCGCCATCGCATCGGCGGAACGCTTCCACATGGCCGTGGCGATGAGGTCCTTGGGCGTCGTCTCGTCACCCGGCTCCTTGGCATCCAGGGCCACCCAGTCGCCGTAGTCGTAGCCGCGCAGCTTGCGCCAGACATGGTCCGGGTTGTTCTGGGCGATGAACTGCATGTAGCGGCTCATCGCCGACCAGTTGCGGTCGACGATGGCGGTGTCGCCGTAGCGCTGCCACACCGTCCAGGGCAGGATCACCCCGGCATCGGCCCAGCCAGGCGATGCGCCCAGCAACTGGTCGCGCCAGCCCGACGGCGCGTAATCGGGAAACTCGCCGCGCGGGCCCTGCGCATCGCGCATGTCCCCCATGAAGCGGCGGGTAAAGGGCCCGACGTCCATGGTGAAAGCGGCGGCGTCCCAGAACACGTTGGCGTCCCCGGTCCAGCCCAGCCGCTCGTCGCGCTGGGGGCAGTCGGTGGGCACGCCGAAGAAGTTGGAGCGCTGGCTCCAGCGGCTGTTCTGCAACAGGCCCTGGATGATGCGGTTCTCGATCAGCGGCCGGCCCGTCTCGGGCAGCGCGCTCGACACGACGATGCCGGTGATCTCCTCCGGCGTGGGTGCACGGCCAAGGCCGCTGACCTCGACATAGCGGAAACCGAAATAGGTGAATTGCGGTTCGTAGACCTCGCCTGCCGGATCGCCGCGCAGGGTGTAAAGGCACGCACACCGCGCCGAGCGCAGGTTCGCCTGATCGACAGCGCCATCCGCGGCCAGGATTTCGGCAAAGCGCAAGGACACCTGCTGCCCCGCGCTTCCCCTCACCTTGATCCGCGCCCAGCCCGCAAAGTTCTGACCGAAATCGACGACATACCGGTCCCCCCCGGTACCGGCGCCAACGCTGGTGATGGATTTGGGCGCCAGCCGCTCGATCGGCAGCAGCGGCGGCGATACGTGGGCGACAAGCGCACAAGGCGGCGCCTTGCCGACGCGCGCCGGCCCCCAGCCCTTGCCGCGAAAGCCGGGGCTGGACCAGCCGGGCTGCTCAAGCCGGGCGTCATAATCCTCGCCGTAATAGATTTCCGCCTGCGTCACCGGGCTTTCGGGGCGAAGCTGCCAGTCGCCATCGGTCGTTACCAGCGAGCGGGTGCCGTCCGTGTGCTCGATCTCAAGCTGCGCGAAAAGGCGCAGCGGCGGATCACCGAAAGCATAGCGTCCGGCCGGGGCGTGATAGCTGCCGTACCAACCCTCTCCCAGCAGCGCGCCGATCGCATTGGCGCCGGGGCGCAGCAGCTTGGTCACATCGTAATTGCGATAAAGCGCGGTGACGCGAAAATCGCTGCTTTCGGGAGCCAGGCAGGCTTCGCTCACCCGCTCGCCGTTGATCTGCGCCGCATAAGCACCCAGCGCGGTCATGCGCAGCCGCGCCTGCGCGACCGGCTGGGCGATGCGAAAATCGCGCCGCAACATATAAGCGCCGGCACGGGGCCACGCCTGTGGCTGATGGACGGAGCGCGCCGCCACTTGCCACCCGTCATCGTCGAAACCGGGTGCAGCCCAGTCCTGCGGAGCGTGCGTTGCCGTACGCATGCCCTCGCTGGTGATCCGCCGCGCGCCGGCGCGGATCATCGCCGCGGCGGCAATCTCATGGATCTTCGGGCCGTTGAAACCGCGCGGATTTTCGACCTGAAAGCCCAGAACATGCCGCCCCGCATCGAGTTTGCGCGCCGTCACCGCCACCGGGTCGATGCCGAAGCGCTTGAAGCCCACCGGCACTTCCACCTGCTTCCCGTCCAGCCACAGCGTCGACTTGAAATTGGCGATCGTGAACAGCGTGACCTCGCCGGGCTTGTCGAGATCGAAGGCCAGGCGGAAATAGCGCGGGCTGTCATCCTCGGTCCGCTCGCCGCGCATCCACGCGAGACCGGCGGAGCGATCGGCGCGCTCAAGGTCGGTTTCGGCCTCGATCCACTTCGCCTGCCAGTCCGCCTTATCCAGCAGACCCATTTCGAAAGTCGCCACGGGGCTTTGCGCGCGGACACCGGCATCGTCGCGCACCAGCACCCGCCAGTAGACCTTCTGGCGCGATTTCAGCGCAGCGCCGAGCCAGCCCATATCCATGCTGCGCCGGATCAGCACTTCCCCGGCATGCCACAAGTCGGGCTTTCCCGCTTCGAGCAGCGCCAAACTCGACGCGGCCTGAACCTCGCAGCGCGCTTGGACGACGCCGCGCCGGTCGCTTTCAAGACGCCATGAAAGGCGCACGTCCTGCTGATCCAGTCCGATCGGATCGACCAGCCCGTCGGCGCGCAAATCGGCGATGCGCAGGCCCGGCCCGGCTTGCGCCATTGCCGGCCCCAGCGGCACTCCGGCCGCCGCGCCGATCGCGCCCGCCCCCTTCAGGAGAGCGCGGCGGTCCATTCCTTCGCCAGGCCCGCTCATGGCCGCACCCCGGCGCTGTCGATGACCGCACGGGCCTCGGCCGGCCAGTTGCGGTCGGGGACGAGGGGATTGTCCCGCTCGACGTTGCCGATCTCTTCCAGCCAGCGCCCGCCGGTGGTGTTGACCGTGTGCCAGTTGCCGCTCGCCACATTATCGGTGGAGATGCGCCGGCGGTACATCGCGCCCGCCGTGTTGATGTTGAGCCACTTCCCGCCCGTCTCGACCACGTTTCCGGTGATGTTGAAGTGTTTCGAACCTTCGTCGAGGTAGATGGCGATGCGATTGCCGATATCGAAGATGTGGTTGCCCCGGATCACCGCGCCGGGGTTGGCGGAAAGGTTGTAGATCGCGCCGCCGTCCATGAACCAGGTCTTCACGCCGTGGATGCGATTGCCCTCGATCACGGTGTCGCGCAGGGTCGTGGGCGTGGTGAACTTGCGGTTGTGGACGTAGCCCTTGGCGTTCTCGTCATAGTTCGGATTGCCGCCCGCGTCGTTGTAGCCCCAGCCCCAGCCCACCGCTATGCCGTCGTAAGGCGCATCGGTGATGTCGTTGTGGGCGACGCGCGCGCCGCTGATATATGTGGTCAGGATCGCGGCATTGTCCCGGTAATCCTGGCTGACGGTGGCGACGGTGTTGTCCTCTATCGCGAGATCGCGGTTGACCAGCTTCGGGTCATCGGGATGGTGCGCATCCAGCCGTATGCCACCCGCCATGATCGCGCTGCCGGAAAGCACGGCGAAGCGGTTGCGGACGACGCGGACGCCTTGCGCCGCCAGCCCCACGCCCGAAAGGTTGGCATTGGCGTCATTGCCTATGCCCAGCGCGATCTGGCCCAGCTGCGAGAACGTATTGCCCGAGAACGTCACGTCACGCGCGGCGGCGACCTGCACGGCAGCGGGCATCTGGTGCCACTTCTGGCGCATCGATTCGAATTCGACGCAGCCCCAGCCGCAACTCTCCCAGGCATCGGCGGGACGGATCGGCGAGGTTTCGAACAGGAATGCCCCGCTTTGCTGGTTGGCATAGCCGGTATCGCGCGACGGGCCGAGCCAGCTGGTATGCGAGAAGCGCAGCCCTTCGAAGCGCAGGCGCTCCACCGGCGCGTCGGGCGTGCCGGCGATCGAGACGAGCGTTTCGAGGCGCGGCACGATCACTTCGCGCTTCGCGATGTCCTCGTCCAGGCCCATCCGCAAGTAGAGCTTGCCCGCTTCGGGATCGATCACCCACTGGTAGGGGCGCGAATGCCATTCGTTGGCCTTGCCGATGAACTCCACCGCATTGACGAGGAACAGGCGGCTGTCATCGGCGAAGATCGGCTTCGAGATCGTGTCATAGCCCCAGGTGTTGTTGTCCCAGGCGGGCTGGCGCATGGTGACGCGCGTGCCGGCAATGCTCTTTACCGGTGAGAAACGGTCAGTGAAAAAGCCGGTCGCTTCCAGTTCCACGCGGCCGGGCCGTGCCAGTTTGGACAGCCATTCCAGCTTGGGATTGGTCACTGTGAAGCCCTGCGCATCGAACTGCACGTCCGCTGCGCGGATTTCGACCCAGGGCCGCTCCGCCAAAGTACCATCGACCCAGATCTGACGGGTGTCGGCGCCTTTGGGCACATCGGCCACCCAGATCCGCCGCTCGACGTCGAAAGGCTTGAAACCGGTGACCGCCATGCCGCCGGACAGCATCGGATGCGCATCCTGCGCCGCTTTCCAGGTGACGGTGTGGCCGTTGCGGCCGCCGTCCGCAGCCCGGAACAGCAACGGCGCGGTGAGCCGGTACGTGCCCTCGCCCACCAGCACAGTCACGTCCGACCTGGCATTGCTTTGGCGCACCAGTGCCTGCGCCCGCGTCAGGGTGAGCACCGGGCGCACCTGGGTGCCGGGGTTGCGATCGCTGCCCTGCGCCGAGACATGAATTTCAACGCCCGAGGGCTCTGCCCGGTCCTGCGCAATTGCCGGCAGGCTGCTAGCTCCGGCGGCTAGCCAGGCCAGGTGGCGCGCGATGCGGCGGCCCTCGATCATATTCCTCTCCTTTATTATTATGCCGCGGTGGCCGCGGTCAGTTGGTCCAGCCGCCGTCGATGACGTTGATCGTGCCGGTGGTGAAGGCGGATTCGTCGGATGCGAGGTAGACCGCCAGCGCCGCCAGTTCCTCAGGCCGTCCGAAGCGGCCCATGGCCTGCCTTGCCGTGAACTCGGCATAGGCCTTGTCGAAATCGCCGGTATCGTGGAGCCGTTGCAGCAGCGAGGGCGTCTCCACCGTGCCCGGACAGATGGCGTTGCAGCGGATGCCCTTGGTCACGAAATCCACCGCAACCGATTTGGTCAGCCCGACCACCGCCGCCTTGGTGGCGGAATAGGCAAAGCGGCTCGGCACCGCCTTCACGCTAGAGGCGACCGACGACATGTTGATGATCGAACCGCGCCCCATGGCGATCATGTTCGGCAATATGGCGCGGATCATCCGGTACTGCGCGGTAACATTGAGCGTGTTCGAGAAAGCCCAGGCATCCTCGTCGCAATCGAGGATCGTGCCAGGATGGACAAAGCCCGCGCAGTTGAACAGCACGTCCACGTCGCGGTGCGCTTCGGCCACGGCCAGCACTGCTCCGGGGTCGGTCACGTCGAGCACCAGCGTTTCGGCTCCTGCGAAATCGGCGAGTGGTTCGGCACGGATATCCGTTGCGATCACCCGCGCACCTTCGCGCAGGAAAGCCTCCGCGCTGGCCCTGCCGATTCCCTGTCCGGCAGCCGTTACCAGCGCGGTTTTTCCAGCTAGACGCCCCATGCCCTCTTCCTTCTTACATAATATGTATGATGAATTAAGCGCATGAGGCGAACCCTGTCAATCGGCCGCAACGAACTCCTGACGCTGCGCGCCCAGTTTCTCGATGCCAAGTGTAACGACGTCCCCGGCCTTGAGGTACCAGGGGTCAGGCTTCTGGCCCAGGCCCACGCCGGGAGGCGTGCCGGTGGTGATGATGTCGCCGGGCATCAGCGTCATGAACTGGCTTAGGTAGGAAACGATCTGTGCGACCGTGAAGATCATCGTCGACGAACTGCCGTTCTGCACCCGCTTGCCGTTGACTTCGAGCCACATCGACAGCGCCTGCGGATCGCCCACCTCGTCAGCGGTCACCATCCACGGGCCGACCGGACCAAAGCCGGGGAAGCCCTTGCCCTTGTCCCAGGTCTGGCCGCGTTCCTGCTGCCACTCGCGCTCGGACACATCGTTGATCACGCAGTACCCCGCGACGTGATCGAGCGCCGAAGCCTCGTCCACGCGGTATGCTTGGGCGCCGATGACGACGCCGAGTTCGACTTCCCAGTCGGTCTTGCGCGAGCCACCGGGGATCGTCACCGGGTCGTTCGGCCCCTGGATGCAGGTCACCCACTTGTTGAACACCACCGGCTCATCCGGGATCGGCAGGTTCGATTCGGCCGCATGGTCGGCATAGTTGAGCCCGATGGCGACAAACTGGCGCGTCCCTGCCACGCAGGGGCCGTAACGCACCGCTCCGTCGATCAGCGGCAGCGATGCCGGGTCGATCGCCGCGATGCGGGCCAGCCCTTCGGCGCCCAGCACGGCACCATCGATGTCGGTCACATGGGCAGAAAGATCGCGGATGCCGCCCCCGGCATCGATCATCGCGGGGCGCTCGCTTCCAGGTTCCCCAACGCGGCACAGTTTCATTCTTGGCATCCTTTCCATCAAGACCGATCAGCGGCATGGACAGCCGCTTGCGATGTTGTATGATGTCGTATGTTTATCTCGTGCGCAAGAGGCGCGGAGGATTCAGGAGCGGGCATGAAAGGGGACGAGGCAATCTTGCGCGGGGGCGGTCATCGCAGCGGAGCGGCGCTGTTCGGACGGCGCGCAGCGCTTGCCGGACTGGGCGCACTGGCAGCATTTCCTGCCTTCGCGGCGGAAAGTGGGCGCGGCGCTCCCTTTGCACAGGGCCCGATCGCGGACGTGCGGACCTTTGGCGCGCGCGGCGACGGCGCCGCGATCGACACCCCTGCCATCAACCGCGCCATCGAAGCGACAGCCGCGGGCGGCGGAGGCGTGGTGATGGTTCCGGCCGGGCGTTACCTTTGCTTCTCGATCCGGCTGCGAGACAATGTGACGCTGTGGCTGGCAGCCGGCGCGGTCATCGTCGCCGCCGATCCCGGCACGCACGGGCGTCACTACGATGCCCCGGAAAACTACCTTGAGGAGCAGTTCCAGGATTTCGGCATCACCCATGTCCGCAACAGCCTGATTTCCGGCGACGGCATCGCCAATGCCGCGATTGTCGGCGAAGGGATGCTGCATGGGCTCGGGCTTGACCGCGAAGGACCGGGCGATCGCTGGCATGCCCGGGCGAACTGGCAATCCGCTGCCGCGCTCGGCATCAGCCCCCGCGAACTCGCGCTGCGGGACGAGGCGGAAGCGGCTCAGGTCGGCCGCGCCAACAAGACCATCGGCCTGATGAATTGCCGCAACGTCAGGCTTGAAGGCTTCACCATCCTGCAAGGCGGGCATTTCGGCGTGATCGCCCATGGCTGCTCCAACCTGGTGATAGACGGCCTGACGGTGGACACCGACCGCGACGGGATCGACATCGACTGTTGCCGCGACGTGCGGGTAACCAACTGCCTGGTCAATGCGCCCAAGGACGACGCCATCGTCCTCAAAAGCAGCTTTGCGCTGGGCCGCGCGGTCCCTTGCGAGAACATCCTGATCGCCGGCTGCCGAACCAGCGGTTTCGCCATGGGCTCGCTGCTTGACGGCACTTATCGCCGTTCCGAATACCGTTCCCCCGATGGGCTTGGGCCGCTGGGCCGCATCAAGCTGGGCACCGAAACCAACGGCGGATTTCGCAACGTGCGCATCGCGGACTGCATCTGCACCGCAAGCCGGGGTATCCTTGTCGGCATCGTCGACGGCGGCACTCTGGAAGACGTGAGCATCTCCGGCGTGATCCTGCGCGACCCGGTCAACCACCCCCTTTTCGTTCATCATGCCGCCCGCATGCGCGCGCCGCGCGGCACACCGCCGGGCGTCGTCCGCCGGATCAGCTTCGACGGCATCGAAGTATCCGGCGCCAAGGCGGCATTCCCCTGCGGCGTGGAGGGTATCGCCGACGGTCCGGTAGAGGACGTGAACTTCCGCGACATCCAAGTAACCGCGCAAGGCGGCGGCACCGACGCCGATGCAAAGCGCGAACCCGAGTACCGGCGCGAGACCAGTCTTGAGGTGAGCTACCTGAAGACCCTGCCCGCCCATGGCCTCTACGCCCGCCATGCGCGCCGACTGACCGTGCGCGGCTGCAATTTCCGCCTGGAAACCCCGGATGCGCGTCCGACCATTGCTTTGCGCCATGTCGAAAGCGCCCTGATCGACGGGGTGACCTCGCCGCAGCCGCGTGAAAGGATGATCTCGATGGACAAGACCTCCCGCGCCGCCCTCGGTAACCTGCAGACCATGACATGACCCGGCGCCGCGTTCTCGATTCCCACCAGCATTTCTGGCGCATCGATGCTCCGGAATGCGCCTGGCCAGATGCCGACTGGCCCCTGCTGCACCGCGACTTCCTGCCGCAAGACCTTGCCGCCGCAGTCGCCGGGGTCGACCTTGCCGGCACCGTGCTGGTGCAGTCGCAGCCCGATGACCGCGACACCGACTGGATGTTCGAAGCTTCTGCCAGCGATCCGATGGTGCTGGGCATAGTTGCCTGGGCGGCACTGGACGCCGCCGACGCTCCCGCGCGCATTGGCCAGCTTGCCGCCCGGCCGAAATGCCTGGGCCTGCGCCCGATGTTGCAGGCCATCGCCGACAGCGAATGGATCATGGGCGATGCGCTGCGCCCTGCCATCCAGGCGATGATCGCAAATGGCCTGCGCTTCGATGCGCTGGTAGAGCCGCGCCACTTGCCCGCGCTGGCCCGCTTCGCCCGGCAATGGCCCGGGTTGCAGATCGTCATCGACCACGGCGGCAAACCCGATACCGCGAACCTGATGCTCGATCCGTGGCGAGAGGATATGGCCGCTCTGGCCAGCTTGCCCAACGTCTGGTGCAAGCTTTCAGGCCTGCGCACGCAGCAGCGGAAGGGTCAGGACGCCGCCCTCCTCGCGCCTTATGTCACACATATCCTCGCCTGCTTCGGTGCGCGCACGATGTGGGGAAGCGACTGGCCGGTGCTGCTGCACATGGGCGACAGTTACGCGGACTGGATCGAGGATGCCCTGTTGCTCGCAGGCGATATCGGCGAGGCCGGGAGCAGCCGCCTGCTGGAAGGCGCCGCCCGTGAATTCTATGGACTCGATTGAAGGAATGACCGTGCAACTCTTCCCCGGCAAATTGGGCTTCGGCGCGGCGGCGGTGGGCAACCTCTACCGACCGATAAGCGAGGACGACGCGCGCACCGTGATCGAGGCTGCCTGGCAGGCCGGTCTGCGCTACTTCGACACTGCACCGCATTACGGCTTCGGCCTGAGCGAAAAGCGGCTCGGCGACGCTCTCGCCGTGCTCGATCCGGGCGGCGAGGCGATCGTTTCGACCAAAGTCGGCCGCCGCCTGGCCCCGGCGCCCGAGGCGGACCTCACGGCCGTGCGGCAGGGCTTCGTCTCGCCAGAACCGTTCGAGAGCGTGTTCGACTACAGTTACGACGCCGTCATGCGATCCTATGAGGACAGCCTTGCACGGTTGAAACGCCGGTCGATCGACATCCTGCTCGCCCACGACATCGGCAGCTACGCGCACGGCGCCGACCATGCCCGGCGCATGCAGCAGTTTCTCGGCGGAGGGCTGCGCGCCATGCGCGAATTGCGCGATGGCGGCGCGGTCAGGGCCATCGGTCTGGGCGTCAACGAGGTCGCGGTCTGCGAGGAAGTGCTGGGCCATGCGGACCTTGACGTGATCCTGCTGGCCGGTCGCTACACGCTGCTCGAACAGTCGCCCCAAGAACGCCTCTTCCCGCTCTGCGCTGCGCGCGGGGTCCGGGTCGTCGCCGGGGCACCATTCAATTCGGGCATCCTTGCCAGAGGCGTCAGGCACGCGGCGCCGGCTCCTTACGAATATGGCGCAGCCCCCACGCAGATCATCGAGAGAGTTGGCCGCATCGAGGATATCTGCGCGGACTTCGCCGTGCCGCTGGCTGCAGCCGCCCTCCAGTTCCCGCTGCGCCATCCCGTTATCGACGCCGTAATTCCGGGCATGGCCACTCCGGCGGAACTGAAAACGGCGGTAACGCTGATGGCCAGTCCGATCCCCGAGGCGTTCTGGACCGCCCTTGCCGAACGCGAACTGATCGCCCTCCCAGGCCCGGTCGCCTGATACGTTGCCGGTGTCAGCGAACCTCGCCGAGTGGCTTGCCTGCCGTCTCGGGCGTGAAGCGCAGCGCCGCCAGGCCGACGAGGCAGGCCGCGATCATCACCCAGGCCGGCATCAGCGGGTTGCCGGTCAGCTCGATCAACGCTGAATTGAAGGCCGGCGCGGTGCCGCCGAACAGCGATGTCGATACGTTGTAAGCCACCGCGAACCCGGCGAAACGCACGCTGGTGGGGAAAAAGGCCGGGAACGTCGCCGATATCGTCGCCAGTTGCGGCACATAGAGCATGCCAAGCAGTGCATAGCCGATCACGGCGCCCGCCAGTCCGACCCCCATCAGGTGATAGAGCGGCACCACCGCCACGATCAGCCCGATCAGTGAAAAACGCCAAAGAGGCTTGCGCCCGATCCGGTCGGACAGCGCGCCCGCGAAGGGCAGCAGCAGCATCATGAACACCATGCCCGCGATCGGCACCGCCAGCGCCGCATCGGTGGAAAGACCAAGGCGGCGCTCCAGATAAGTCGGCATGTAGCTCAGCAGCGTGTAGTTCACGACGTTGAGCGCCACCACCAGCCCGCCCATCGCCAGCAGCGCGGTGCGGTGACGGGCGAACAGATCGCGCAAGGGAGAAGCGCTGGCGGCGGCCTCCTCACGCTGCTCGGCTTCGAGGAACAGCGGCGTCTCGGCCATGCGGGACCGCAGGTAGACGCCCACGAAGCCCAGCGGCCCGGCGAGCAGGAACGGCAGGCGCCAGGCCCAGTCGCGCATGGCGCCCTCGCCCAGCAGCAGCGAGAAGCCCAGCATCAGCAGCGCCCCCGCGCAGAAGCCCGCCAACGTGCCGACCTCCAGGAAGCTGCCGTAAAAGCCGCGTTTCGCATCGGGCGCATATTCGGCCATGAAGATCGCCGCGCCGCCGTATTCCCCGCCGGTCGAGAAACCCTGCACCATGCGCAGGACGATCAGCAGCGCCGGTGCCCACATGCCGATCGTAGCGTAGGAAGGGATCAGCCCTACCGCCACCGTAGCGGCGGCCATCATCACGATGGTGATGCCCAGCACCGCCTTGCGCCCGTACCTGTCCCCCAGCGGCCCCCAAAAAAACCCGCCCAGCGGCCGCACCAGGAACGAGATCGCGAAAGTGGCGAGAGCGAATAGCGTCGCCTCGGACGTTTCTCCGGGAAACAGGGCAGCGGCGATGTAGCTCACGCCGTAGGCATAGATGCCATAGTCGAACCACTCGGTCGCATTGCCGATCGCAGAGGCGGCGATGGCGCGGTGAAGGACGGCGGGAGACGTGCCGGACGGGGCATTGGCGGCGGTCATGGCGTGCTTTCTTCCGAGGCGACCGGATCGAGCGCGGCGGACATGGGCGTCGTGCGCGGAAGCACGACGTAGGTTTCCTGAAGATGGGCGGGCACCGGCTCGGACCGGACCTGCCGCCACAGCCCGAAGGCAAGCGCGGCCCCGGCGCAGGCGGCCACGAACAGGAACAGCCCCGCCGTGCCGACCACGGTCATCGCCAGCGCGCCAAGCGAAGGCCCGAGCGCCGCGCCCAGCGAATAGAGCAGGACCAGCCCGCCACTGGCGGCGACCCGCTGCTCCGGCGAAAGGTGGTCGTTGGTATGGGCCACGCACAGAGGATAAAGGGCGAAGCTGAGGCCCCCGAACAGCGCGCCGAAAACCATCAGCGGCGCAGTGCCCGTGGTCAGCGCGATGGCAAGGCTGGCAGTAAGCGTCCCGGCAAAGCCGATGACGATTACCTTGCGCCGATCCATCCGGTCCGACAGGCGGCCGAGCGGCCATTGCAAGGCAACGCCGCCCATGATCACGACGCTGATGAACAGCGCCGTCCCGGCAAGGTCCAGCCCGGACCTGCGCGCATAGACCGCGCCCATCGCGTAGAATGCGCCCAGCATCACCCCGGTCATGAACGCGCCGACGATGCCCAGCGGGGAAACCGCGTAAAGCTCGCGGAACGATAACGAAGTGGCTTCTCCCGGCGCGGGCGCGGCGATGCGGGTCAACACGACCGGCACTGCCGCCAGCGAGATCAGGATCGAACCGACCATCAGCGGCATCGTCGGCGAAGTCTCGCCCAGATTGAGGGTGAACTGGCCGATCGCCTGCCCGCCGTAAAGCGCGATCATGTACCCCGCCAGCACGCTGCCCCGCCCCGCGCCCTCGGCCCGCTCGTTAAGCCAGCTTTCCAGGCAGACGTAGATCCCCGCAAGGCATATGCCATCGGCAAAGCGCAGGACGCCCCAGAACAAGGCATCGCTGTGGATCGCATAAGCCAGAGTACTGGCGCTGAGCACCGCGACGAAGGCGGCGAACGCGCGGATGTGGCCGATCCGGCGCAGCAGCGCAGGCGCGCGCAGCGATCCCGCTACCAGCCCGGCGAAATAGGCCGTGCCGACCAGTCCGATCGCCAGCGTCCCGCTACCCGCGCGTTCAAGCCGCACGCTTACCAGCGTGTTCATGAAGCCACCGCCCGCCATCAGGATGAAGATGGCGAGCAGCAGGCTGCGCACGGGAAGAATGGCGTTCAGCATGGCCCTATCAAGCGGCCAATTCCTTGGTCGGTTCCAGCGCCGGTTCCTCGGCCGTGACGTCGGCAAGGGCGGCGCCTTCGACCAGAACCTTGTGCAGCACGCGCACGGCGGGATCGAAATCCTCCACCGCGACGATGAACTGCACATCGACGTTGCGGATCTGGTGCTGCATCGCGGCCATGCCGATCCCTGCGCCGCCCAGAGCCATCAGTGCGCGGGGGACAAGCCCCGGCTCGGCCAGGTCGCTGCCGATCACCGAAACCATCGCCACTGGCTGCACCGTCACCGCAGCACCGGGCCAATGCGTCTCTATGTCGGAGACGATGCCCGCCATCTGCGCCGTATCGGTGCCCGACAGGTAATGGGTGATGGTGTTGGCGTTGGAACTTTTGCTGACGATCCAGGCGCCGTGCCGCGTCAGCGTATCGAGGATCGCGGCGTCGTAGCCCTTTTCACCCACCATGTCCTGTTCGAACACCTGCAGCGCCTGCACCGAGGAAAGCCCGGTGACGATCTCCACGCGCGGGCACTCGGAAACGTAGTCGCCGCAGATCAGCGTGCCTCCATCGTGACGGTCGAAGGTGTTGCGCACCCGCAGCGGAATGCCCGACTGGCGCAGACCCCGCCCCGCACGCGGATGGATCGCTTCCATGCCGAGGTTGGCGAGTTGATCGGCAACGTCGTAGTTGGTGCGGCCGATCTTGCGGGCGCGCGCTTCGCCCACAAGGCGCGGGTCGGCGCTGGAAAGGTGGAATTCCTTGTGGATGATCGCCTCGCGCGCCTGAGTCAGCACGGCAATGCGGGAAAACGTCATCTCCGAATAGCCGCGGGCATAGCGGCGCACCATGCCGCCCTCGCACCCGGCATAGCCAGTGACGATGGGCATCTGGCGCGCAAGGTCGATCGGCGCCAGCGCCTCGACGATCCGGTCGTCCAGGCTGCGCATGTCCTCGTTGTTCCACAAGGTCAGGTCGACGAACACCGCATCGACGCCCCTGTCGCGCAGCATCAGCGCGGTGGAGTGCGCCGAATGGGCCTCGCCCAGCCCGGCCAGCATTTCGCGCACGGTGGTCATCTGCTCCTTCAGGCAGAAGCGGCCATGGGCGCGCAGCCGGTCCAGGTCGTCGAGACAGGTTTCCAGCGCGGCAATGCGCGTCGCGACAAAGGCATCGGCCTCGGCCCGGCTCTCGGCGCGCGCGAACATCTCGGCGTTGCGCACTGTCATTGCGTCCAGCACTTCTGCCAGCGCGGCACGCCATGCGCCGGGCGTCTCGTTCCGAATGAAATGGGCGTGGACGCCGGCGCGGCCGCTCTTCTTGTGCTCCAGCAGCAGGTCCGTCATCCCGGCATAGGCGGAGACGACGAAGATGCGGTTGTAGAGGTCTGCCCCCTCCCGCCCCGCGACCAGCACGTTGTCGAAGACGGTGGAAGTTGCGGCCATCGAAGTGCCGCCGATCTTTTCCACGGAATGGGTCCGGGTCATGCGGCGACTCCTTCAAGGATCTCAGCAATTTCGCCGGAGACAGGAACCACGCTCTCCGCTCCGCGCGCGGCGATGAAGTCCGGGCGCGGCGTGGCTGCCGCGAAGGGCGCCGCCAGCCGGTTGCTTACCGCGTTGTAGACGAGGAAGGCATTGGCGCGCGGGAACGGCGTGATGTTGCCGTTGGAGCCGTGCATCGTGTTGCAGTCGAACACGATCACCGTGCCCGGCCCACCGGTGGGTGCGACGATGCCCTGGCGGTGCGCCAGTTCGGCCAGCGTGTTCTCATCGGGCACGCCATATTCCTGCCGGCGCAGCGATGCCTTGTAGTGGTCGTCGGGCGTCTCGCCCACGCAGGCCACGAAGACATGGTGCGATCCGGGGATCACCATCAGCGGGCCATTGTTGGGCGTGTTTTCCGCCAGCAGCACCGACATCGACAGCGCGCGCATATGCGGCATGCCGTCCTCGGCGTGCCAGGTTTCGAAGTCGGAGTGCCAGTAGAACTCCTTGCCCTTGAACCCCGGTTTGTAGTTCAGCCGCGACTGGTGAAGGTAGACCTCGTCGTCCAGCAGATAGCCGGCGACCCCCGCCAGCCGTTGGTCCGCGGCCAGCCGCGCCATCAGCGGGCTTTGCGAATGGATCTCGAAGATCGAACGGATCTCGCGGCTGCCGGGTTCGGCGATCACGGTTTCGTCCTTCAGCCCCGCCGGGTCGCCCAGCAGGCGCCCGGTTTCGGACTGGAGCACGGCCATCTCGGCTTCGGAGAACACGTTCTCAAGCACCAAGTAGCCATCGCGGTCGAACTGCGCGATCTGCTCGGCGCTGAGCGGTGCGCCGGGCTGCCATGCCCGCCGGGCGACAGGCTCGGAACGGGCGAAAAGCTGCGGTTCGCCGGTACGGCGGGTGGGATAATGGTCCTGCATCAAGTAAGCCCCTGCCTCCTCACTCCACCAGCGCGGGTTCGCGCGCGTCACCGGCATCAGTGCCGGTATCGGCGGGATAGGCGCCGCTTTCGTCATGCACTTCGCGCCCGGTGACCGGCGGGTTGAAGACGCAGGCGCACAGGATGTCCTCGACGGGGCGCACGATGTGCTTGTCGTTGTTGTTGAGCGCATACATCACGCCTGCCTTCAGCTCGTGCGTCAGGCCGGTGCCAAGGTCCTCGATGGTTCCCGAGCCTTTGAGCACCAGCACGGCTTCAAGGTGGTTCTGGTAATGCATATGCAGTTCCTCGCCCGCGAACATCGTCGTGACGTGGAACGAGAAGCCCATGTCATCGTCCTTGAGCAGCAGGCGGTCGGAGTGCCAGCCCTTCGATTCGACGTGGGCGTCGGACTTGCGGATTTCCTTGAGTTGGCGAACGATCATATCATGTAATTCCTTGAATTGAGGGAAAGAAAGCTCAGGCTGCGACGCCGAGCTTACGCTGGTGCAGCCTGGCGACAGGCGCGATCGCCCCGGCGACCGCTTCCTCCAGGATGTCCAGCCCGGCTTCGAGGACGGCGTCCTCGATCGTCAGCGGTGCCAGCACCTTGACGATCTCGTCATGCGCACCGCTGGTCTCGATGATGAGGCCTTCGTCGAAGCAGGCCGAAGTGATTTTTGACGCGACTTCACCGCTGCCCACGTTGATGCCGCGCATCATGCCCCGGCCGCGCGTGGAAAGCCCATGGCGCTCGGCCATGCGTTCCAGGCGGCGTTCGACAATACCGCCGCGCCGGGCGACCGCGTCGGCAAAGGCCGGATCGGCCCAGAATTCGCGAAGGGCGGCGGCGGCGGTGACGAAGGCGTGGTTGTTGCCCCGGAACGTGCCGTTGTGCTCACCGGGCGACCAGATATCGAGGTCGGGCCGCATCAGCGTCAGTGCGAAAGGCAGGCCCATGCCGGAAAGCGACTTGGCCAGCGTGACGATATCGGGGGTGAAGCCCATGCCTTCGAAACTAAAGAAGCCGCCGGCGCGCCCGCACCCGGCCTGGATGTCGTCGACGATCAGCAGCGCGCCATGCTTCTTCGCCAGCGCGGCGATGCGGCGCAGCCACTCGGGCCGCGCGGCGTTGAGACCGCCCTCGCCCTGGACGGTTTCCACCAGAAAAGCCGCCGGGGCATCAAGCCCGCTGGACGGATCGGCCAGGTGCTGTTCCAGCAGGTCGGCGGTGTCCACCTCCTCGCCGTAATATCCGTCGAACGGTTCGTGGCTGACATGGCTGAGCGGAACCCCGGCGCCGCTGCGCTTGCCGGCGTTGCCGGTGCAGGCCAGCGCGCCCAGCGTCATGCCGTGGAAGCCATTGGTGAAGGCCACCACCAGTTCGCGCCCCGTAACCTTGCGCGCCAGCTTGATCGCCGCTTCGACGGCATTGGTGCCGGTCGGTCCGGTGAACATGACGCGGTAGTCCAGCCCGCGCGGCTCGAGGATCACGTCCTCAAACGTGCGCAGGAACGCGGACTTGGCATCGGTGTGCAGGTCCAGCGCATGGGTCACGCCGTCGGCGGCGATGTAGTCCATCAGCGCGGCCTTGAGCACTGGATGGTTGTGGCCGTAGTTCAGCGAGGAGCAGCCCGACAGGAAATCAAGATAACGCCCGCCGTCGCTGTCGTGCAGCCACGGTCCTTGCGCCTTGCCGAACTGGCGCGGCATCGAACGCGAATAAGTGCGCACCTGCGATTCGCGGCGGTCATAGATCTTCGTATCCGGCGCAGCGGCGCTCGGCATGGGGGTCGTCAGCATTTGGAAATTTTCCTGTTCAGGTAGTGGGGGCGGACGGAAGCAGGGCGATGCTCGCCTGCCATTCCGTGTCGTGTGCCCCTGCGAAGTGCGCATCGCGCTCGAAGCGTCCGGATTTCGAGAGGCTGGCGCCGCGGCGGCGCGCGAAGGCGCCAAACAGCGCCCAGGAGGCCGGGTTGGCCTCGGTAATCGTTGTGGTCAGCGTTGCGGCGCCCTGAACGGCCGGAAGCGCGGCCAGTTCGTCCAGCATCCGTCCGCCCAGACCCTCGCCGCGCGCCGAAGCGGCAACGGCGACCTGCCAGACGAAGATGCGTTCGGGGTGCGAAGGCGGGCGGTACGCCGAAATCCACCCGACGATAACGCCGCCGCGCTCGGCGACCACGCAGGTTTCGGCGAAATCGCTGCACTGAAGCAAGTTGCAATAGGCCGAATTGGGATCGAGCGGCGGAGAGGCCGCGATCAGCGCGGTGACGGCGGGGCCATCTTCGGCAGTGGGCCGGCGCAAGGTCGGCGGGGTAGTGCGAGTCACAGGATCAATGCCCCCGGGATATTCCCGAAGGCTAACGTCATTCACTTCTGCATCTAAGATTACTTCACCCTCCGAAGCACATTGGCGTGCTTGGCATTTGCCTGTTTGTGATTGCTGCTGTGCAATATCATACGGATACTGCGGGTAATTGCAACCTCTCGAAGCCACGAAGGTTCCCAGCGGCTGCCCCAATCAGGTGAAATTCTTCTATCTTGGAAGCATCTTGCACCTTGGCGCAATCCCGCAGGAAAGCTAGCTCTCGCGCATGGATACCGACCTCACGCCGGCCACGCTTTCGGCCTTAAGAAAAATTCTCGACGCGGCCGAGTTGGAGAACCGCAAAATGGCCGCTGCGACCGGCCTGAGCCCATCGCAGGCGCTCGTGCTGCGCCAGATCGGCGCGCATAACGGCATCACCCCGGGCGCTGTCGCCACCGCGCTGCGTTTCGGGCAGGCCACGATCACCAACATCGTCGACAAGCTGGTCGATGCCGGGCTTGTCACCCGCGCCCGCAGCGACAACGACAAGCGCCAGATCCTCGTTCAGGCCACCCCCGAGGGCTTGCTGCGCCTGGCCGACCTGCCGTTTCCATTGCAGATGCGCTTCACGCGCGGCTTCGGGGAGATGGCGCGGTGGGAACAGGCGATGATGCTGGCAGCGCTAGAGAAACTGGGCGACCTGATCTCCGCCGATGACAGTCTCTAGGTGATTGATCGGGCTGGAAAGAAGCTGGGTCCGTCGCGGGAGCCCCGAGACACGCGCACGACGCTAAGACGCGCGCACCTACACGAACTCATGACAATGTGGCCAATGCCGTCCTAGACCGATTGGCGCGCTCACTGCCAAGGCGTCGCCCGCACTGCGGACGCGCCTTGGTCAAACCGTTCAGCGGAATTCCGCTGACCCAGCGCCAGGTAATTCAGTCCAGGAAGGTACGCATGGTGCGCGAGCGGCTTGGGTGCTTGAGTTTCCTCAGAGCCTTGGCCTCGATCTGGCGGATACGTTCACGGGTCACCGAGAACTGCTGGCCGACTTCCTCAAGCGTGTGATCGGTGTTCATACCGATGCCGAAGCGCATGCGCAGAACGCGCTCTTCTCGCGGGGTGAGGCTGGCCAGCGTGCGGGTGATCATTTCCTTGAGGTTCGATTCGATCGCGGCATCCACAGGGATAACCGCATTCGAATCCTGAATGAAGTCTCCAAGGTGGCTGTCTTCCTCGTCGCCGACCGGCGTTTCGAGGGAGATCGGCTCCTTGGCGATTTTCAGAACCCGCTTCACCTTTTCGAGCGGCATCGACAGACGCTCGGCCATTTCTTCAGGCGTCGGCTCGCGGCCATGATCGTGGAGGAACCGGCGGTTGGTGCGGACCAGCTTGTTGATCGTCTCGATCATGTGGACCGGGATACGAATCGTTCGGGCCTGATCGGCAATCGATCGGGTGATCGCCTGCCTGATCCACCAGGTCGCATAAGTCGAGAACTTGTAGCCGCGGCGGTACTCGAACTTGTCGACGGCCTTCATCAGGCCGATGTTGCCCTCCTGGATGAGATCCAGGAACTGCAGGCCGCGGTTCATGTACTTCTTGGCGATCGAGATCACCAGACGCAGGTTGGCCTCGACCATTTCCTTCTTGGCGATGCGCGCCTCGCGCTCCGCCTTCTGGACCATGTTCACGATGCGGCGGAACTCAGGCAGTGCCATGCCGGTAGCGGCGGCAATGTCCGAGACCTCGAGGCGGATACGCTCGGCCGGATCGGCTTCGGCGGCTGCGAAAGCAGCCCACTTCTTGTCCTTCTTCGCGACTTCATCGAGCCAGGTGTCGTCCAGTTCGCGGCCGACATAGGTTTCGAGGAAGTCTGCGCGCTTCACCTTGTGACGCTCCACCAGGCGGAGCATCTGCCCGCCCAGCGTGGTGAGGCGGCGGTTGAAGGCGTAGAGGTTGTCGACGAGATATTCGATCTTCGCCGCGTGGAACTTCACCGATTCGACCTGCGCGGTGAGGTCTTCGCGCAGCTGCTGGTACTGCTCTTCCCTGGCAACCGGGAAATCGATGCCCAGCGCCAGAGCGTCGAGGCGATCGGACTGAAGGCGCTCGAACGTGCGGAACAGTTCGGTGATGAGCAAAAACTTCTCAAGCGCTTCAGGCTTGAGGGCAGCTTCCATCTGCGCGAGGCTGATGGTGTTGCCTTCTTCCTCGTCCTCGACTTCGCGCTTGGGGATCGGGTTGCCGTCCTCGTCGACCTCGTTGGCGGATTCCTCCTCGACGTCGTCGTCTTCCTTGAACGAAGGGCCGGCGGTCTTTTCGCTGATCTCGCCGTCGTCTTCGCCGTCCTCGCTCAGGCTTTCGGGCGCGGGCTCCTTGGTCAGCATGGCGTCGAGATCGAGGATCTCGCGTAGCTGCATTTCACCGGCGTTCAGCGCCTCGGACCACTGGATGATGGCGTGGAAAGTCAGCGGGCTCTCGCACAGGCCCTGGATCATCATGTCCCGGCCAGCTTCGATGCGCTTCGCGATCGCCGCTTCACCGGCACGGCTGAGCATTTCCACCGCGCCCATCTCGCGCAGGTACATGCGCACAGGGTCGTCGGTACGGCCGAGGCTTTCCGCTTTTTTGCTATCGGGCACGCGGCGCTGGGAGATCTCGCTGTCGTCGCCAGCATCGTCCTCCGATTCGCGGTCGTCCTCGTTCTGCGAATCGGCCTGCGAATCGCCCTCGTCGCCCTCATCGTCGTTTTCGACGATCTTGACGCCCATCTCAGAAATCGCGGACATGACGTCCTCGATCTGGTCGGTGGTCATCTGATCCTGAGGCAAGGCAGCATTCAGTTCGCCGACGGTTATCGTCCCGCGGCGCTTTGCGCGGGCGATAAACTGCGCAACCGAGCCCCTGTTACCGTCAATAAGCGGTGCGTCGAAATCCGCAGCGTCGTCGTTTTTGCTCATACGTATGCCGTTGTCTCATGTGCGCAGCCCATGACGGTCGCTTCGCCAGGACAAAAATTGAATCTGACGGCGCCCTTGCCCGACATAGCCTGCAAATTCCAGCGATCTCTCTGCATAATGCGATTGGAACTCCTGCTGACCTCGATCGCGCAGCTGAAAAGCATGCCGGGCTTCGCAATCCTGAGGCCGAATTGGTAAAAATAGGGTGCCGGATTGCAATTACTAGGCAGGCACCGTGCAAGCCTTGGTTCAATTCGGCGGCGCCATAGCGACCGGAAGACGGCTAGTACGCTGTTCGGCTTCGAGGGGTAGACTGTTGTCGAGGGGCCGAGCAGCATCGAAATAAGGTCCCTGGCCCTTGCCGTGGATCACCCCGTGATAGTCCGGCTGCGCGTACCCGCGACTCGGGGATCGCGCCGCCTGCCGAATTTTTCCGAGATTAAGCCGAGATGAAGATTACGCCTTCTCAGAGCCCCTCGCGCAACATTGAGAATCTTTTGAGGCGATTTTGTACGGTACTGCGGGGCGTTGCAGCGCTGCTCTTTATCGCCTCGATCCAGCTTCCGGCAAGGGCCTGATCTTACCGCCAACGGCCTTGAATCAGGCTCTTAGCGGCAAGCGTCACCCAGTTGCCGGCACTTCTCCGGTTTGCAAACCGCCCTCAGATGGCGAATGCGATCGGTCACCAACGCGATCTAAGGTTGATCTTGACACTTTTTCAGGCATGGTTGTTCTGCAAGAGTGTATTGGCTTTTTTTCAGCTACCTCTTCTTGTGTCCGGCGTGCTGCGGCCACGCGCACGGATTGCTAGTGTGAGCCGCAGCGAAGGTACGTTCTGAGTCATGGGTTTTGATAGAGGCAATCGCGGCAGGGGCCGCGACAAGTGGGATCGCTTTGGAGACGGCGATTCCAATTCGTTCGGCGGAGGACAGGACCGGTTCGGCGGCGGTGATCGATTCGGCGGCGGCGGTGATCGATTCGGCGGCGGCGGCGACCAGCGTGGCGGCGGCGGCTTCGGCGGCGGACGTAGCGGAGGCGGATTTGGTGGCGGCGCTCCCCGTGGCGGCGGCGCACCATCGACAGTGGTTGGTCAGGGCCGCGGTGTCGTCAAGTTCTTCAACTCGGACAAGGGCTTCGGCTTCATTCAGCCTGAGAGCGGCAGCGAAGACATCTTCGTTCACATCAGTGCTGTGCAGCGTGCCGGGCTTGATGGCTTGGCTGAAGGCCAGCAGCTTGAGTATCAGCTTGTCGATCGGGGCGGTAAGGTTTCTGCCTCCGACCTTTCGGTCGTCGGCGATGTGATCGCTGTCGCCAAGCGGGAAGCGCCTGCCCAGCAGCAGCGTGAACTGACGGGCGAGAAGGCCACCGGCACGGTCAAGTTCTTCAATTCCATGAAGGGCTTCGGTTTCATCAACCGCGATGACGGCCAGCCTGACGCATTCGTGCACATCAGCGCCGTTGAGCGTGCTGGTCTCCAGGGTTTGAACGAAGGCGACAAGCTCGAGTTCGAGATCGAGGTTGATCGCCGGGGCAAGAGTTCCGCCGTCAATCTGGTCCTGCGTTAAACTAGCGTGAAGCGGCCGAGCGACGCCAGTTGCTCGGTCGCTTAATGCCAGTGCGGCTTTAAGCCCTGCGTCATGACTCTCGGACGCCGTCATGCAGATAAGCATGACGCTTCGATCAGCACGAACGCGATACCGTAGACCTGGTTTGTGGCGCTGCGCCGCAGATGGTTGGTCCCGCGCTGAACGATGATGCCACCCTCGAGAAGGTTGGCTAGCGGTCGCACTCAAGCTCCAGCGCTACTTCCCCTTTGATAACGCCTCCATAATCGATGGAGTTCGTCCGGCGCATTAGGCTTTGCTTGTCGGGCAACATCTCCACGACGCGGATCAGCGCACCACCGTCCAAGGTGGTGCCAGCGGGGTGAGAGCGCCCTTCGGTGCTGTCGTTGTTGTCCGTTGGGGCGTTAGCGTCGGTCCAGTTCGTTAGAAATGCAGCGCCGCCGGTCGTGGCCGGTGACGACATGCTGCACCGATGGCAATGCCAAATCCGCAAGAATTTCGGAATACCTGCTGACGTGAAGCCATGTGATTCAGGAGCGGATCGGCATCTTCGGGCTCTGGTTTGGCGGATATCACGCGCCGCGTATCGCCGCTAACGAACCGCGCTATACGCTATGATGCGCGCCAATCACGTCCGGCGCCAACGCCGGCGTTGCGGTAGCTGCGAGCCGATGTCCCGATCTGTTTCTGAAAAAACCGGCTGAAATAGGCCGGGTCCGCGAAACCAACGGAAAAGCCGATCTGCGCTATAGACAGGTTGGAGTAGAGCAGCGCCCGGCGGGCTTCCAGCAGGGTCCGCTGGTCCAACAGCTCGCTGGGCGACCGCCCCGCAACTTTGGCGCAGGCCGCGCGCAAGGCGGTCTGGCTGACACCCAAGGCCCTGGCATATTCGGAGATCGGCTCGCGCAGGCGGAACCTTCGCTCGATCCTGTCACGCAAGCGGGCGACCGTGGTGACCTGTGCGCCCGAGCCAGCCGGGGCCTGGGACGCGGCGCTGAGATGGCGCAGAGCGATCACGAGCAGCGACAGGATCGCGGAATTGACCGCCGCGCGATGTCCCGGCGCGGCCCAACCCAGTTCCTGCATCAACCCTTCGATCCCGTGCCGCGCCCGGTCCATCTCTGCAACCTCGATGCTGAAAGCGACCGGCTTTTCGAACAGTGCCGCAAGATCATCATCCCCCCGGAATAGTTCCACGGCATAGCTGTTGGCGATCGTGACGACGAAGCCTTCCGTGTCCTCAAGCCAGTCGAAGCCATGGACTGTGGCCGCTGGCACGAGGAGGAAACAGGGAGGCGAGAACCGGATCAGCGCGCCGTCCGCCTTCATGGCTCCCCCGCCGGACAGGATGACGAAGATATGACTAAGTTCTTCGTGGGTGTGCGGTTGGATTGTCCATTCACTAGGCCGTGAGCGGTCGTCCAGGGCTTCGACATGGACAAAGTCCCGGTGGACCAGCCTGTGCGCCTCACCGTAAAGGTAGAAGGAGGGAACGTGTTGCCGGGGCATGCAGGCATCGTCGTTTATCCTGTCGATTCGTCCAAGTTTTTTGTCGTTGCGGCCATCGCCATAATCGCCGCCGCAGCTAAAAATGGCGCAGAAGCAGGCGACTTGGCCGATCTGCGTGACGAGAGGATCATTGTGCGCACCAGCGTAGCCATCATCGGCGCCGGCCCTGCCGGCATGTTTCTCGCACATCTGCTGGCCAGGTCCGGCATCGACGCCGTCGTCCTGGAACGGCGTGACCGGGCCTATGTCGAAGGACGCGTCCGAGCCGGTGTTCTGGAACAGGTGACGACCGACCTCATGCGTGATCTGGGGCTGGCCGAACGGCTCGACCGCGAGGGGCTGGTGCATGCCGGCACCCAGATCTCGCTCGACGGCGAGCTGGCCCGGATCGACATGGCCGCGCTGACGGGCGGCAGCGCGGTGACCGTCTACGGTCAGCAGGAGGTGATGCACGACCTTTTCGAAGCCGCGTCGGCACGCGGTATCCAGATCGTGTGGAACGCACAGGACGTCGTGCTGGAAGGGCTGGATACCGACGCCCCGGTCGTAAGCTGGCGCCAGGACGGGGAGCCGCGCGAACTGCGCTGCGACTTCGTGGCGGGGTGCGACGGCTATCACGGTGTCAGCCGCGCCAGCATCCCGGGCGACGTCCTGCGCACGTTCGAGCGCATCTACCCGTTCGGATGGCTGGGCATCCTGGCCGAGGTCCCGCCGGCGAACCATGAACTCATCTACGCCAACCACGAACGCGGCTTCGCGCTCGCCTCGATGCGTTCGCCCACGCGCAGCCGCTACTACATCCAATGCGGACTGGACGAGGACGTGATGGACTGGCCCGATGAGCGTTTCTGGGACGAACTGTGCCTGCGCCTCGGCTCCGAAGCGGCGGCCAGGATAACCCGTGGCCCCAGCTTCGAAAAATCCATCGCGCCGCTGCGCTCCTTCGTGTCGGAGCCAATGCGCTGGGGCCGTCTGTTCCTGGCCGGAGATGCAGCGCACATCGTGCCGCCCACCGGCGCCAAGGGCATGAACCTGGCGGTATCGGATGTAATGTTTCTCGGCGAAGCGCTGGTCGAACACTATCGTGGCGGCAGCGCCTCAGGCCTCGATACCTATTCTTCCCGCGCCCTCGCCCGGGTGTGGAAGGCCGAGCGGTTTTCTTGGTGGTTCACTTCGATCACGCACCGCTTCCCCGAAATGGACGGCTTCGCCCGCCGCATCCAGACCGCAGAGATTGAATATATTCGGGGCTCGCCAGCCGCGCAGCGCGTGCTGGCGGAGAATTACGTCGGCCTGCCATTATAGACTTTAGGATAACCAGAAAATCCGCCCCGATGTCTATTCCTTCAAGATATGGCGAAGCAATACATGACCAATCTGGGCGAACAGGATCGGCCGCCCATCGATCACCTCTGTACACCCGCGTGTATTTGTGAACATAACCGCGTTATTTTATCGTTTCCGGCGCCAGCCGAGAGGGCAAGACTGCCAGACTTTTTGCCGACTCAAGTCCTTGACGCTTCGAAGTCTAGGCCGATTCATCAATCGGCCTGTCCTATTTTGCAGTGCAGTGTGAAACTGAATCGTCACGAATGACTTGAACAGTGGAAATCATCCCTTGTTCAAGGTCAGCCCATGGTACGCCTGCCGTTCTTCCAAGACCTTGAGTTCGGGAGCGAGGTCGCGGATATCCACTCGATCTTCGACGCCCGTGCTGCGAAACCCCGAAAACGCATGCGCATCGCGCTGATCGGAAACTTTGCCCCTCGCAAATGCGGCATCGCGACATTCACCACCGATGTGGTCGAGAAACTTGCTGAATTTCATCCTGAAATCTCAGTCGACGTCCATGCACTGGACGATCCGGAATGCCCCCTGCCTTACGAGAATATTGCAAGCACCATCGCGCGAAACGATCCCGAGGATTACGCTCGAGCCGCCCGCCGAATCAACGAAGACGCTGTGGACGTGGTCTGGCTCCAGCACGAGTACGGCATTTTCGGCGGGCCTGACGGCGAGATGGTGGTCGAGTTCGTCGATCGGCTGGCGGCGCCTCTGGTGCTGACCCTTCACACGGTGCTGGGCGAACCTTCCGAGCGTCAGCGCAGCATCCTGCGACACCTCGTGACCCGCGCCTCTCGGATCATGGTGATGTCGCATCACTCGCGTGACCTTCTGGTGAGCACTTACGGCGCACCTGGTGACATTCTGGAAGTCATCGACCATGGTGCGCCGGACCGGCCGTTCGGCCGCCAGGACGAGTTCAAGGCGAAGCTGGGGCTATCCGGTCGCAAGGTGCTGATGACATTCGGCCTTCTTGGACCGGGCAAGGGGCTTGAACACGCCATCCGTTCGCTCCCGGCAATCGCGTCGCGCCATCCGGAGGTGTTGTATCGTATCGTCGGTGCGACCCATCCGAACCTCGTTGCCGAGGAAGGCGAGGCCTATCGTGAAAAGCTCATGGTGCTGGCCGCAAGTCTTGGAGTTGTTGACCATATCGCGTGGGACAACCGCTTTCTCGACACGCCGGAGCTGCTTGACCAGTTGGAAGCCTGCGACATCTATCTCACGCCTTATCCAGGGCTGGAGCAATCGGCATCCGGTACGCTGAGCTATGCCGTGGCGCTGGGCAAGGCGGTTGTATCGACGCCTTATGTCCATGCGCGCGAACTGCTTGCCCAGGACGTTGGCCGACTGATCCCGCCACGCTCCAGCGAGGCCATCGCGGAAGCCGTCAATTCCCTGCTCGCCGCGCCCGAGGCGATGGCCGCCATGCAACTGCGCGCCTATGGCCGCGGGCGCGTGACGATCTGGCCGCGCTTTGCCGACGCCTCCGCGCGCCTCGTTGCTCAAGCGGCGGCGCGCAAGCGCACCACGCCGCCGGTCACCGCCATGCCCAGCCTGGCAGCGGTGCTGGCGATGAGCGATGCCACCGGCATGCTCCAGCATTCGATCGGTGTCGTCCCTGACCGCCGTCATGGCTATTGCCTTGACGACAATGCCCGTGCGCTCATGCTGATGAACCTCGTGCAGGGGCTGTCTACGGCCGAACGGATGAAGTGGACGCTGGCCTACGCGGCCTTCGTGCAATCCGCCTGGAATCCCGACCTTGGACGTTTTCGTAATTTCATGCGGTTCGACCGCAGTTGGTGCGAGGACGAGGGGTCCGAGGATTCGAATGGCCGCGCGGTATGGGCGCTGGGCGAGACATATGCGCGCGCGAGCGATGCCGGCGTCGCGGAATGGGCGCTTCATCTTTACGACGACGTGACCAGATCCATGGCAACGCTGGGGTCGCCCAGGGCCATCGCCTTTGCCATGCTTGGGGCCTGTGCCGTCCTGCGCCGCGATCCGGGGCATCAGGCCTCACGCGAGACGGTCTCGCGGGGCGGCGAAATCCTCATGCGCCTTCTGGGCGCTGGACGACGGCCCGACTGGGCATGGTTCGAAGCCGTATTGGGCTATGACAACCCGCGCCTGCCACAAGCGCTGATCGAGGCCGGCACCCTGCTGTCCCAGGAGCAATGGACCGGCGCCGGCTTGGAAACGCTGGAATGGATATGCGCGCAGCAGATCTCGGCCAAGCGCCAGTTCCGCCCGATCGGTTCGGAAAGCTTCCATATGGAGCACAGCTATCTCCCCTTCGACCAGCAGCCCCTGGAAGCCCAGGCGGCGATCGAGGCTGCGGGGTCTGCTTTGCGCGCAACCGGCAATCCGTTCTGGCACGACCACGCAATGACCGCATGGCGCTGGTTCTTCGGGGACAATGATCGGGGGGTGGTTCTTGCGGATGTCGCGACGGGTCGTTGCCGCGACGGCGTGACCCCTCGCGGCGCCAACGCCAATTGCGGGGCTGAATCGTTACTGGCCTTTCAGTTGTCGTATTATGCGCTTATGGAGATGCTTCCTCTGTCTGCCCCCCTTTCGCGAGAAGGAGGAATGCTTGAACCGGCCTGAGAACGTTTGGTCTGATCCGCTTCGTATCTTCGAGACGCGGCTGCACGCCGATCCAGCACGCGTAGTAATTCGCCCCTTTCACCTCGGCTGGCAGGCGAAGAACGCGCCCGGCGGCCGGGCGTTGGCATTGGTGCAGGACATCACCGCGCTTACCGAGCAGCGCGCCGCGCTGGAGTATGAGCGCGTGCTGCGCGACTTCAAGGAGCGTCACTGGCATACGGAGAAAATCTTCGCCTGCCGCTTCGATGAGGTGGCAAACAATTTGGGCCTTGAACCGGCGCAGTTCTCGCAGACGAAGCAGCGGCTGATCGGGTCGTACTTCTGCCACGAATACACCTTCGCTGCTGCGGCGCTCATGAATCCGTCGATCGTGCCTTCGCCCGACCAGTCGGGACTGGATGGTCGCTGCGTGCGCTTCATCATGAGCCTGCGTGCCGTCGGCGAAGGCCATATCAGTTCGATCGCCTTTCGCGAGGGCATCGCCGAATGCAACGGCGACTTCCAGCTCTGGCCGCAGGCCGCCTTCGCGACATCGGTGGAACTAGACGAGGAAGACCAGGTCGATGCCGATTGCTCGGTATCGGTACACCGCCATTCGGAATCGAGCCTGTCCAACACGGTAATCTTTCCCATTACCGAACAGCAGCGCGGCGGCCTGGAGGATTTGCGTCTAGTGCGCTTCGACCACGGCGGCGGGGATTTCGAGTGGATCGGCACCTACACTGCCTATTCCGGCAGTTCGATTCGTTCGGAACTGCTGCGCACCCGTGATTTCCAGCAGTTCGATCTCGAACCGATCCGAGGTGCGGCGGGGCGCAACAAGGGAATGGCACTGTTCCCCGAGAAGATCGGCGGGCGCTTCGCCATGGTCGGACGACAAGACGGCAAGAACCTGTTCCTGCTTAAATCGGATACGATAGACACCTGGGACGATGAAGGCGTCCTGCTGATGGAGCCCAAATACCCTTGGGAATTCATCCAGATCGGCAATTGCGGCAGTCCGATCCCAGTCGACGAAGGCTG
>Ga0308165_1000673_pt1 | contig 56885 bp, 51 predicted proteins | sample PhyWR2_FD_201032 | JGI IMG/M metagenome (GOLD analysis project Ga0308165, IMG submission 201032) | Phyllosphere microbial communities from UC Gill Tract Community Farm, Albany, California, United States - DLSLW.R2 | ecosystem: Host-associated > Plants > Phyllosphere > Unclassified | place: USA... | reverse complement strand
TCGCCGCGCTGGGCCAGCTGACCCAGGACCCGAACGCCAACATCATCAAGCTGCCGAACATCAGCGCCTCGGTGCCGCAGCTGCAAGCCGCGATCCGCGAACTGCAATCGCGCGGCTATGCGATCCCCGACCTGCCGGAAGATCCGAAGACCGACGAAGAGAAAGAAATCCTGAAGAGCTACTCCAAGGTGCTCGGCAGCGCCGTCAACCCGGTCCTGCGCGAAGGCAATTCCGACCGCCGCGCACCGGCATCGATCAAGCGTTTCGCCCGCAAGCATCCGCACAGCATGGGCGAGTGGAGCATGGCCTCGCGCAGCCACGTGGCGCACATGAAGCATGGCGACTTCTACCACGGTGAAAAATCCATGACCATCGGCGCCGCGCGCGACGTCAAGATGGAGCTGGTCGGCAAGAGCGGCAAGACCACGGTCCTCAAGCCCAAGGTTGCCCTGAAGGCCGGCGAAATCATCGACAGCATGTTCATGAGCAAGAAGGCGCTGTGCGAGTTTTACGAAGAGCAATTTGAAGATGCGCGCAAGACCGGCGTGATGCTGTCGCTGCACGTCAAGGCGACCATGATGAAGGTGTCGCACCCGATCGTGTTCGGCCACGCCGTCAAGATCTTCTACAAGGAAGCCTTCGCCAAGCACGGCAAGCTGTTCGACGAACTGGGCGTGAACGTCAACAACGGCCTGGTCAACCTGTACGAAAAGATCGAGTCCCTGCCGTCGTCGAAGAAAGAAGAAATCATCCGCGACCTGCACGCCTGTCACGAACACCGTCCGTCGCTGGCGATGGTCGACTCGGCCAAGGGCATTTCCAACCTGCACGCACCGAACGACGTGATCGTCGATGCATCGATGCCGGCCATGATCCGTATCGGCGGCAAGATGTGGGACGCCAACGGCAAGCCGCAAGACACCAAGGCAGTGATCCCGGAAAGCACCTTCGCCCGTATCTACCAGGAAGTCATCAACTTCTGCAAAACCAACGGCAACTTCGATCCGACCACCATGGGCACCGTGCCTAACGTCGGCCTGATGGCGCAAAAGGCGGAAGAATACGGTTCGCACGACAAGACATTCGAAATCGCCGAAGACGGCGTGGCCAATATCGTCGACCTCGCCACCGGCGAAGTCCTGCTGACGCAAAATGTCGAGCAAGGCGACATCTGGCGCATGTGCCAGGTCAAGGACGAGCCGATCCGCGACTGGGTCAAGCTGGCCGTCACGCGCGCACGCAATTCCGGCATGCCGGCCGTGTTCTGGCTGGATCCGTACCGTCCGCACGAAGCCGAACTGATCAAGAAGGTCGAGACTTACCTGAAGGATCACGACACCAAGGGCCTGGACATCCAGATCATGTCGCAAGTGCGCGCCATGCGCTACACGCTGGAACGCGTGATCCGCGGCCTCGACACCATCTCGGTGACCGGCAACATCCTGCGCGACTACCTGACCGACCTGTTCCCGATCATGGAACTGGGCACCAGCGCCAAGATGCTGTCCATCGTTCCGCTGATGGCGGGCGGCGGCATGTACGAAACCGGCGCGGGCGGTTCGGCGCCGAAGCACGTCAAGCAACTGGTGGAAGAGAACCATCTGCGCTGGGATTCGCTGGGCGAGTTCCTGGCATTGGCGGTATCGCTGGAAGATATGGGCATCAAGACCGGCAACAAGAAGGCGCAAGTGCTGGGCAAGGCGCTCGACGACGCGACCGGCAAGCTGCTGGACAACAACAAGTCGCCATCGCCGAAGACCGGCGAGCTGGATAACCGCGGCAGCCATTTCTACCTGGCCATGTACTGGGCGCAGGAACTGGCCGCGCAAAAGGAAGACGCCGAACTGGCGGCGAAGTTTGCGCCGCTGGCCAAGACATTGACCGAGAACGAAGCCAAGATCACGGCTGAACTCAAGGCGGTGCAAGGCAATCCGGTCGACATCGGCGGCTACTTCCTGGCCGATCCGAAGAAGATCAGCGCAGTCATGCGTCCGAGCGCCACGCTCAACGCAGCGCTGGCTTCGGTGAAGTAATCGCCGGGCAAGCACCAAAGAAGTACTAAAGCATCAAGTAGGCATCACGTAAAAAAGCGGATCTGCGCAATATGGCAGATCCGTTTTTTCGTATCGGCGGCCGGCGCGCATGGACGCATGTCCATGATGCGGGTCGCAGCCGCTTGCATCCTTCCTGCCGGCCTTGCACCATCAGCAGCGCAGCAGGCGATTTCCACTACGGATCAAACTTCAGGCATCAAGCATTCAGCATCAGGCGCCGGCGTACGTGGCGTCGTCATGCATGTTTTGCGCATGCTGCAACTCCTGGCGCACATCCTGGCGGCTCAGGTGCGACGAGGCTTGCGAGAGGGCCGGATAGTTGTCGCCGTCCGCGATCTGGCCTTGCTGCTGGGCCTGGATCAGTTCCTGTTTGACTTCGGCGCGGCTGAGGCTGGAAACGAAGGGCTGTTCGACCGGATAGGGGGCTTCGGCGTAGGCGCCGGCAGCGGAAGTCAGGGCCAGGGCGGCGAAGGCGAGGGATAATTTACGCATGGTGTGTTCTCCAAAAAAGTCAGACGACAACCGCAGTCAGCCATGCAGACCGCATGGCTAGAGGGGAAACATGAAGGAGGGCTGCGGTCATCGTGGAACACATTCTGCGCTGCGCTGTCGGACAGAAGCATGACGAACATATGACAATCCGGTCATGCGCGTGTCAGGTTTTCCTCAGCTTGTGTTCAGCTTGAGGACGCCATTCGGAATCGCGCAATCCGTCGTGGCCGCCGATGCGGCGCACGGTATGCGCAACATGAACAATACGGCGGTGTACCATGGCAGCACCGTGTTGCAAGCCAAAGTGTCAGCCTCGGGGGCAGGTAGTCAAAAAAGGGGAGTCGGCGATGATGGAATTGTTTTATCGGATCAGGCAATCTCATAGTGCTCAGGGGGCATATCGAACCGCCCTGATGCTGGCGGCAGCCGTCGCCCTCTCATCCGCACCTCTCGCCGTGCGCGCAGCTGAAGCAAGCTGCGATTGCCAGCAGAGCGTGGGGACGTGTTCGGCCTCCATCGCGGTCAAGCCGGTGGAGGCGACCACCCTCGGTTCGTATGCATCGGAACTGCGCTTCACGTCTTCCGCGCCGGCGTGTTCCAAAGTCAATTACTACGTCGACGGCACGCCGTATTTCAACGTGCTGGTCAGCGGCAATACCGGCGCCGACACCATCTGGGGACCGAAGCAGATCAGCCGCGCCAACATCACCGAGATCAGTTGCCAGGTATGCAGGCAGGTCGCGATGACGCCGGTGCCGGTTGAAAAGAAACCCGAGAACGCGGAACTCAAACCGACCCTGTTTGACGGCCAGTGGGCCGGCGCCGGCAGCAACTCCTTCGGCTCGGCGCAACGCTGGACCTTGAACTTCGCCACCACCGCGGCAGGCAAGGCAGCCATCACCGGCACCATGGAAGGCAACTTCCCGACCGTTCCGATCAGCGCCAGCGGCACCGTCAGCGGCAGCACGCTGAGCTGGCTCGACCAGCAGACCACTTGCTCGGCCAAGCTGCTGACCGATGTCTCGCTGGCCTTCGAATGCCACGGCCAGGGCTCGGTGCAGATGGTGATGCGGCGGCAGTGAGCGGCATGAACCAGGGGCGACGCTTGCGCCGATTTTTCTTCATCGCGCTGTGCCTCGTGCTCAGTGTGCTGACCACGCTGGCCGGGGTATGGTCCGGTTTCGCCTTGTGGTATCAGTTGCAGGCGCCGGCGCAGATCCGGACGGTCGCTGTGGCTGTGCTCGCGTTGGCCGTGCTGGCGGCGCTGAACGGCCTGTGGCGACGACGCTGGCGTCCGCTGCTCGGGTTTGCCGTGCTGTTCGCCGGCATGCTGGGCTGGTGGAGCACGCTCAAGCCCTCGCATGATCGTATCTGGGCCGATGAGGTTGCGCGCCTTTTGCATATCGACATCGACGGCAATCACGCGCACCTGACCAACGTGCGCAACTTCGACTGGCGTAGCGAGACCGACTACACCGTGCGCTGGGAGGATCGCAACTATGATCTCGGCCGTTTGGTCAGCGCTGATCTGGTGCTGTCGTACTGGATGGGACCGGCGATTGCGCACACGCTGGTGTCTTTCGGTTTCGACGACGGCCGCTATCTGACGTTTTCGGTGGAGATCCGGAAGGAGAAGGGCGAGAGCTTTTCGGCGCTTGGCGGTTTCTTCCGCAAGTTCGAGGCCGTGCTGGTGGCCAGCGAGGAGCGCGACATTGTGCGCGTGCGCAGCAATGTGCGCGGGGAAGATGTGTATCTGTATCGCTTGCAGGTCGAGCCGGCCACCTTGCGCAAGCTGTTCGCCGGTTATGCCGGTGAAGCCGCCAGGCTCGAACGTGAACCGGCCTTCTACAACACCCTGACCAGCAATTGCACGACGATCGTGTTCGACCTGGCGCGCGCAATCAATCCGCAATTGCCGTTCGATTATCGTTTGCTGGCGTCGGGCTATCTTGCCGAATATGCCTACGACGTCGGCGGCCTGACGCCGGGATTCGATTACGCCACCCTGCATGCGCGCGGCCGCATTACAGAGCGGGCGCTCGCGGCAGGGAACGATGCGCGCTTTTCGGAATTGATCCGCGTCGGCATTCCCGGAACGCATCCCACGCCTGTTGGTGAAACGAGTGCCGGCACGCCGTCCATGAAAAAATGACTCAGCGCACCGTCCAGCGCGCGGCGCTGCCGACTGCCGCCGGCATCGCTTCGCGCATGGTGTCGATGAAGTAGCGCAACCGCGCCGGGTAGAAGCGCGCATACGGATAAATGATCGACACCGGCAGCGGCGCGGCTTCCCACTCGGGCAAAAGCGGCACCAGCCGGCCTTGCTCGATGTGTTCCGCCAGCAGCCAGGCCGAGCCGAGGAGCAGGCCGACGCCTTCCACCGCCGCATTGGTCAGTGCATACAGGCTGTCGGAACTGAGGCGCGGCTGGAACGCCACTTCGGTGACTTCGCCGGTGAGGGTGTTTTTCAGCGTGATGTCGCGCCGGTAAAACTGCGGGATCGCCAGCCACGGCATCGCCGCCAGGTCGCGCGGATGCGTCGGCGCCGGATGCTGCGCCAGCAACGCCGGCGCGATCGCCATCATGCGCGGCACTTCGGCCAGCCGGATCGCCACCACGGCGGGGTCGCTGACTTCGCCGACCTGGATCGCGCAGTCGATGCCGTGCGCGATGAAGTCGGCGACGCGGTCGTACAGCAGCCATTCCACCGTGATCGCCGGATGGCGCCGCATGAACTCGGCCAGCGGCGCGATCAGTTGCCGTTGCCCGAAGGCATTCGGCACCACCACGCGCAGCGAGCCCTCGGCCTCGACGCCGGCGCCGCGCACATCGAACTGGAAGGATTCCCAGCCGGCCAGCAGGTCGAGCGCGCGTTCGTAGCAACGCTCGCCGTCCTCGGTCAGCTTCATCGCATGCGTGGAACGTTGCAGCAGGCGCACGCCCAGCGAACGCTCCAGCAATTGCAGGCGGCGGCTGATGGTCGGCTGCGTGGTGTCGAGTTGGCTCGCGGCGGCCGACAGGCTGCCGGCCTGGACGATGCGCACGAACGTCTGGATCAGTTCGATGCGATCCGAGGGGCCGGAAGACGAAGGAAGGGCGGCGGGAGCCGAGATGGTCGCTTTGCTCATACGGGCAGCGTATAACAATTCTGCGCGCCGTGCTACTACCGCAGCGCAGCAATGGCGCGCAAACTCCACCCCGTCAATCAATAAAAGGGGTAGCCATCATGTCTTCCATTCAGAATACGCATACAAGTCACGGCGCCACGGTCGCGTCCGCAGCGGTCCATCAGCTTCCGGCCTCGCTGCTGCTCCTGCTGTCGTCCGGCGCTGGTCTGGCGGTGGCCTCGCTGTATTACTCGCAGCCGATGCTGGGCATTCTCGGCGCCGACATCGGTGCCTCCGACCGCGCCATCGGCATGGTGCCGATGCTGACCCAGCTCGGTTACGCGCTCGGCATCCTGCTGCTGGCGCCGCTGGGCGACCGTTATGATCGCCGCCGCATCATCCTGATCAAGGCGGCCGTGCTGACCGGCGCTTTGCTGCTGGCCGGCGCGTCGTCGGGCATCGCGGTGCTGCTCGTCGCCAGCCTGGCGATCGGCTTGTCGGCGACGCTGGCGCAGGACATCGTCCCGGCCGCCGCCACCCTGGCCCCGGAACAGAGCCGCGGCAAGGTGGTCGGCACCGTCATGACCGGCTTGCTGCTCGGCATCCTGCTGTCGCGCGTGCTGAGCGGTTTCGTCGCCGAGCACTTCGGCTGGCGCAGCATGTTCGTGGCGGCTTCGGTCAGCATCGCCCTGATCGGCATCGCCGCGTGGCGCGGCCTGCCGCGCTTCAAGGCGACCACGCATCTGTCGTACGGCGCTTTGCTGGGTTCGCTGGGCAAGCTGGTGGAAAAACATCCTGCGCTGCGTCGCGCCGCAATGGCCCAGGGTTTGCTGTCGGTCGGCTTCAGCGCCTTCTGGTCGACGCTGGCGGTGATGCTGCATGCCGCGCCGTTCCATCTGGGCAGCGCCGCCGCCGGCGCCTTCGGCCTGGCAGGCGCTGCGGGAGCCCTGGCTGCGCCGCTGGCCGGCCGCATCTCGGACAAGAAAGGCCCTGAACTGGTAACCCGCCTGGGCATCGGCCTGGCCATCCTGTCCTTCGTGGCGATGGCGTTCGGTCCGGCCTTCTCGACCAGCGGCCAGCTGTGGTTGCTGGCGTTGGCGGCAATCGGTTTCGACCTGGGCGTGCAGGCCACGCTGGTGGCGCATCAGACTATCGTCTACAGCATCGAACCGGGCGCCCGCAGCCGTCTCAATGCCGTGTTGTTTGTCGGCATGTTCATCGGCATGGCGGCCGGCGCGGCGCTGGGCAGCCTGTTGCTGGCGCAATGGGGCTGGATCGGTGTGGTCGGTCTGGCAACGGTGACTTCGCTGGGCGCCTTGCTGGTGCGCCTGCTGCCGGGCAAGAATCGCGACCGTTGATCGCTCCTGCCGGTGCATGAAACCAGCGCGGCCTCCGGGCCGCGCTTGTGTTTACGACAAAAAACGCCCGCCCGGGCTTGAAGAACCGCAGGGCCAGCCTGAAATAATTGGAGCCGCGTTGTAAGATACGCGGCTGCGCCCAATGTACCCATTGCGGCGCCATTACAAAGGTTGTTCATCATGTCGTCACCAGAAAACATCGAAACAGACGTCGCCATTCCGGAAGAAAACCTGGAATTCGTCAGCTCCTGCGCATTGCCGATGCCGTGGGCCACTTTCCAACTGCACGCTTTCGTCGACCACGTTTCCGGCAAGGAACACCTGGCCCTGGCCTTGGGCGACGTCGGCAACGGCGAACCGGTGCTGGCGCGTGTGCATTCCGAATGCCTGACCGGCGACGCGCTGTTCAGCCAGCGCTGCGATTGCGGTGCGCAACTGGAAGCCGCTCTGCGGCGCATTGCAAAGGAAAAGCGCGGCGTGGTGTTTTACCTGCGCCAGGAAGGCCGCGGCATCGGCTTGCTCAACAAGGTGCGCGCCTACCATCTGCAGGACGGCGGCGCCGACACGGTCGAGGCCAACCTGCAACTCGGTTTCCCGGCCGACATGCGGCGCTACACCATGGTGGTGCCGATGGCCGACCATCTCGGCATCAAGGGCCTGCGCCTGATGACGAACAACCCGCGCAAGGTCAACGCCTTGGTGGAAAACGGCATCGAGGTACTGGAGCGCGTGCCGCTGGTGGAAAACCGCAACCCCTTCAACCTCCGCTACCTGCGCACCAAGGCCACCAAGCTGGGCCATCTGCTGCCGTCGCACGACAACGATTAAGCGCGATTGAATTCCGTGACGGAAGCCGTCCCATCCATGACCACAATGACACCAGACACTCCCGCATTGATCCCGATCTCGCTGCTGACCGGCTTCCTCGGCAGCGGCAAGACCACGCTGCTGAACTACCTCGTGGCCCAGCCCGAGCTGAAGGACACGCTGGTCATCATCAATGAGTTCGGCGAAATCGGCCTCGACCATTTGCTGGTGGCGCACAGCCAGGACGAAGTCGTGGTCGAGATGAGCAGCGGCTGCCTGTGCTGCACCATCCGCGGCGACCTCAAGAAGACCCTCAAGGACATCACCTGGCGTTTCGCCGAAGGCGGCAAGCGCAAGTTCAATCGCGTCATCATCGAGACCACCGGACTGGCCTCGCCGATCCCGATTCTGCACACCTTGATGACCGACAACTTCATCGCGTCGAAGTACCGGCTCGATGGCGTCATCACCACCGTCGATGCCGTCAACGGCAACCAGACGCTGGACAACCATATCGAAGCGGTACAGCAGGCCGCGGTGGCGGATCGCTTGCTGCTGACCAAGAGCGACCTGGCCGATGCGGCAGCGCTGCAGGATTTGCAGGCGCGCCTGCAACAGATCAATCCGGGCGCGCAACAAATCCTCTCGCAGCAAGGCCAGGTGGCGCCGCAGCAACTGCTCGACGCCGGCCTGTTCAGGGCGGCCGACAAGACGCCCGACGTCGAGCGCTGGCTCAGCGAAGAAGCGTACGAACCGCCGCACACGCACGGCCACGATCATGCGCATGATGGCCATCACCATCACCATCACGGTCACAAGCACGCACACGAAGACCACGGCCACGACATCAACCGCCACGACGATCACATCCGCGCCTTCTGCTTCAGCTTCGACAAGCCGATCGAGCCGCATCTGTTCGATGAATGGCTGAGCCTGCTGGTCGGGTTCAAGGGCCAGAACATCTTGCGCATCAAAGGTATCGTCAATCTCGCCGGCGAAGACAAGCCGACCGTGATCCACGGCGTGCAGCACATCTTCCATCCGACCGTGACGCTGCCGGCCTGGCCGTCGGAAGATCGCCGCACGCGCATCGTGTTCATCACCAAGGACATCGAGCGCGCCACCATCGAACGTTCCTTTACGGCATTCATGCAAGCCCAGGCGATCGAGCAGAGTCAGGAGCAAGAGCGGCGGCAGGCACCGGGCAAGGACGCTGCGTGGTAAAAATGCCGCAGTTGCAGCATGGCGCTCCGCACTAACATTTCCTGCAGGACACAATAACGCGCCGCATTTCATGGCGTGTTTTGCATTGCTGCACGCCCCGTTCTGGTGAGGCGCTACGCGGGGCAACAGTTTTCTCTGTAGGACAGCCTTGCGCAATTTCGGGGAGGCCCGGCGACGGCCTGCGCAGCAAAACTTTCTCTCAATAAAGTTGGAAAAAAATTAATCAATAAGGCGTCTGTGCGCCGGGTGGCGCGTTTATCATGACCTCATACCGGTCACGAAAATGTCACCCCCGCATGTACAAAGCGATCAAACGCATAGGAGCCTCGATCTCGGTGTCGCTGACGCTGATCATCGGCTTTGGCGTGACGGCTTTGCTGTTCCTTGCGACCTGCAAGCTGGAAGATGACGCCTTCAATCTCGACTTCGAGCGGCGCGCGCTATTGCGCGTGACCACGCTGCAGCGCGGACTCGAAGAAGCGGTGCAGGTGCTGACCGTCATCAATCGTTTGTTCGCCACCGTCGACAACCCCACCCGCGAGCAATTCCACACCTTCACCGCACCATTGGTCGAGAAGTACCCGCACGTACAGGCCTTCAGCTTCCAGCGCTTCATCACGCGCGGCGAACGCGCCGGTTTCGAGAGCGCCATGCAGGCGCGCTATCCGGGCTTCGGCATCAACGCGATGGTGGAAGGCAAGACCGTGCCGTCGCCGATCCGCGAGCGCTACCTGGTGGTCGATTATCTTGAACCGCTGCAAGGCAACCGTCCCGCGCTCGGCCTCGACATGTCGGCCAACGCCACCGTGATGCAGGCGCTGGAGCTGGCCATCGACAGCGGCAAGCCGGTCTCGACCGGCGCGTTCCGGCTCGCCCAGGCGTCCACCAATGAACGCGGTCTGCTGGTGCTGATGCCGGTGTATCGCGCCGGCATGCCGCTCGACACGCTGGCGCAGCGCCGGGCGGCGGTGATCGGCGACACCACTGCGGTGTTCCATGCGCGCGTGTTACTGCAACGGATTTTCAACGCGGCCGGTCCGCTGCGGCGCGAAGACGTCGACATCAGCGTGTTTATCGGCGAGCATGCCGATCCGGTGGATCTGGTCTATCGCAGCGAGAGCAGCGCCAGCAAATCGCTGCTGCCCTCATGGCTCGGCTATCGCAAGCCGGTGCGCATTCGCCGCACCTTCAACATCGCCGGCCAGCCGTGGCACCTGGAAGCGAAATCGGCGCCCATCTCGCTGACCTCCAATCATTCCAACTCGCTGCTGATCCTCGGCGCCGGCACCTTGCTGACGTTGCTGGCGGCGGCCTACCTGTACACGCTGTCGATGCGCTCGCGCCGCATCCAGCGCACCGTCGACGAGCGCACCGCCGAGCTGCGCCTGACCAACGTGCTGCTCAAGGAAGACATCCACGCGCGCCAGCAGGCCGAGCAGGCACTGCAACTGCGCCAGCGCGCCATCGAAGCGAGCGCCAACGCCATCATCATCATGCAGGCGACTGCACCCGACTATCCGATCGAATACGTCAATCCGGCGTTCGAGCGCATCACCGGCTACAGCGCCGGGGAAGTGATCGGGCATAGCATCCGCATGCTGGAAAGCGACAGCGGCGCCGATGCCCATGCCCACGGCTTCGAGGAAATCTGGAGTGCCATGCGCGAGCAACGCGAAGGCAATGTCGTGCTGCGCAACCACAACAAGAGCGGCGCCGAAGTCTGGAACGACTTGTACATCGCGCCGGTGAAGAGCGAGCAGGGTACGGTCACGCATTTCGTCGCCGCGCTGTACGACATCACATCGATGAAGCGTTATGAGGCGGAACTGGAATTTCAGGCCAACCGCGACGTGCTGACCGGTCTGGTCAACCGCAATATGCTGCGCAAGGTGCTGGAAGAAGCGATGGCCTACGCCGAGCGTTACCAGCGTTCGCTGTGGGTGGTGTTCGTCGATCTCGACCGCTTCAAGTTCGTCAACGACACTCTCGGCCACAAGGCCGGCGACCTGCTGCTCAAAACCATCGCCGGCCGTTTGCGGGCGGCAGTGCGCGACACCGACACCATCGCGCGCCTGGGCAGCGACGAGTTCGTCATCGTCATGTCCGAGTACACAGGCATCGGTCTCGATACGCGTCACCTGCATCGCATCCAGGAAGCCGTGGCGGCGCCGATGACGATCGAGGGGCATACCTTCTTCCCGACCTGCAGCATTGGCGTGGCCGCCTATCCCGACGACGGCCGCGACGCCGAGGTGCTGGTCAAGCACGCCGACATCGCGATGTACCGCGCCAAGCAGAGCGGCCGCGACAACTATCAGTTCTACACGCCCGCGATGAACGCGCAGGCGCTGGAACGCCTGCGCATCGAAGGCGATTTGCGCATTGCGCTGGAGCGCAATGAATTCCTGTTGCATTACCAGCCCAAGATCAATCTGCGCAGCGGCCGGATCGTCGGTATGGAGGCGCTGATCCGCTGGAACCATCCGGAGCTGGGCATGGTGTCGCCGGCGCGCTTCATCAGCCTGGCCGAAGAGACGGGCCTGATTCTGCCCATCGGTTCATGGGTGATCCGCACCGCCTGCGAGCAGGTGCGCGCATGGCAGGAAGCCGGGCTGGGAAACATGCGCGTCTCGGTCAATTTGTCGGTGCGCCAGTTCGTGCAGAAAGACCTGGTGTCGTCGATCGCCAAGGTGCTGCAGGAGACCGGACTCGACGCCGATTTCCTCGAACTGGAACTGACCGAAAGCCTGGTGATGACCGACGTCGAACACGCCATCGGCATCCTGCGCGAACTCAAGGACCTCGGCGTGCATCTGTCGATCGACGATTTCGGCACCGGCTATTCCAGCTTGTCTTACCTGAAGAAATTTCCGATCGACGTGCTCAAGATCGACAAGTCCTTCGTGCGCGACATCACGCTCGATGCCGACGACGCGGCCATCACGGTCTCCATCATCTCGCTGGCGCACAGCCTCAAGCTGCACGTGATCGCCGAAGGCGTGGAAACCGAGGAGCAGCTGTCCTATCTGCGCCAGCACGGCTGCGACGAAATGCAGGGATACCTGTTCAGCCCGCCGGTGCCGTCCGAGCGGTTCGTCGAGCTGCTGCAGGAAAAAAACGACACGCAGGTCACCACGCTGGAGTTCAGCGCGCGCTGAGTCCGGCGATTTTCCCTGCTGATCCTTCGCTTATTTTTTCACCTATACCGCGATCACCAGCTGCGGATCGAAGACCGGATTCTCCCACTCGATGTCATCGAGCGTCGCCGCCTGTTTCAGGTTGAGCGCATAGCCGCGCGGATTGGTCACGACGCGGCAGTTCGCAACCGTGTAGTCGAAACTGTCATGCACATGGCCGTGCACCCACAGGTCCGCATGCGCCAGCAACGGTGTGAGGTCGCTGACGAAGCCGGGGTTCAGCGGCGAGCCGGCGAAGCGCTCATGCACCGACTGCGGATGCGGACCATGATGCGTGATCACCACGGTTTTGCCGTCGAAAGGGCGCGCCAGTTCCTGCTCCAACCAGGCACGCGAACGCCGGTGCAATTGCAGCGCATCCTGCGGCGTGAACAGCACGCCGCCCGGCATGGTGATCACGCGATGGTCGAACAGGATGTTGCCGGCCTGTTCCATCGCAGCGTCCAGCGTCAGCGCGGGCGTTCCCTCCTGTTGCAAGGCGTAGTCGGTCCACAGGCAACAACCGAGAAAGCGCACGCCGCCTTCTACCGCGACGGCATTCTCCAGATGACGCACCCGCTCGCCCGAGGCTTGCGCGCTGCGGCCGATGTCGCCGACCACTTGCGGATACTGCGCATGATAGGCCTCGTGGTTGCCGTGCACATACAGCACCGGAACCGGCCAGTCGGCGAAGGCCGCGATCGCCGCGTCGCCGTGGTGGATGTCGCCGGCGATGATCAGCAGGTCGGCATCGGCGGGCGCGATGGCACGGTAGCCGGGAAACTTCGGCGTCATCCGTTCGAGATGCAGGTCGGAGGCGATCTGGATTTTCATGTGCGGAGTTTCCTCAATGGGCGATCCACGCCAGGATCAGCGTGATCGTCAGCAGCGACGTCGTGGTGGAAATCAGGATGGCGCGCGACATCAATGCCGCTTCGCGCCGGTACAGTTCGGCTAGCATGAACGGACCGGTGCCGATCGGCATGGCCGACAACAGCAGCGCGGTGTCGGCCCACATCTTCGGCAGCGGCAGGATCCAGTAGGCGAACAGCGCCGTGACGGCCGGATGCAGCAACAGCTTGAAGCCGACTAGCAGGCTCACCGAGCCGGCCTGTTTGTTCTCGATCGGCTGCGCCAGGAACAGGCCCAGCGACACCAGCGCGCACGGACTGGCGGCCGCCCCCAGCAACTTGAACAACTGCTGTACGCCGGTCGGGAGCGCATAGCCGCCGGCCGCCACCAGGCTGCCGAGGATCGGTGCGATCAGGATGGGATTGCGGATCAGCGAGTTGCCGGTCTTGAGGAGGCTGCGGCCGATGTGCTTCTCGGCGTGCAGGCAGATTTCCAGCAGCACGATGGCGATGGCGAACAGCAGGCAGGCGGTCATCACCATGGCGATCACGGCCGGCGGCATGCCGTCGCGGCCGAAGGCCAGCAGGCACAGCGGGATGCCGATGAAGCCGACGTTGGCGTACGAGGTGCCGAGGCTGTCGATGATGATGTCGCCGGCCGCCGCGCCCTGGCGATACTTGATCCAGGCCGTCAGCACGAACACCACCGCGATGCCGATGGCGAATACCGCGATGAAGCGCAGGTTGCTGAAGTCGGCCGGCGTCAGCCGGGCGATCGAATCGAACAGCAGCGCCGGCAGGCCCAGGTAGATGACGAAGCGGTTCAGTTCGCTGGCGGCATTGACGCTGAGGATATTGCGCTTGCGGCACAGGTAACCGAGGAAGATCAGCGCGAAAACCGGAAAGACGACATTGAAGATGGCGAGCATGAAGTGAACGCAGGGCGGCTGGCTGCATGGATGATGGAGTGCGGACGATTTTAAAGGGTTTTGCCGCACCCGGTTTTCCACCGCCGCGCGAGTGCGGCACGCACTGCGTTCTACAAGCCGGTTTTTCAGCTGAGCGCCGCCGCCAGCATGCCGGGGCTGGCGTCAGCCGGCTTGTCGCCGATGGCGAAATGCAGCAGCGCCGCCAGCACGCCGGCCGCCACCGTTGCACCCCACACCAGCGAGTACGAGCCGGTCAGGTCGAACATATAGCCGCCCAGCCAGGCGCCGAGGAAGGAGCCGAGCTGGTGGCTCAGGAAGCACACCCCGAACAGCGTGCCGAGGTGCCGCGTGCCGAACACTTTCGCCACCAGTCCGCTGGTGAGCGGCACCGTGCCGAGCCAGGTCAGTCCCATCACGGCGGCGAACACCATGACCGAGGCGCCGGTCGTGGGCAGCGCCAGGAATACCGCGATGGCCCCGCTGCGGATCAGGTACAGCCAGCCCAGCACGTATTGCTGGCGGAAGCGGCCGCCCAGCCAGCCACAGCCCCAGCTGCCGGCCATGTTGAACAGGCCGATCAGCGCCAGCGCGGTGGCGCCCAGGCCGAGCGGCATGTGGCACAGCATAAGGTAGCCGGGCAGGTGGGTGCCGATGAAAGCCAGCTGGAAACCGCAGGTGAAGAAGCCGATGGTCAGCAGGCGATAGCCGCGATGACGTCCGGCCAGGGCCAGCACTTCCTTGAGTGAAGACGTGTCCGGTTCGGCGGCGGCGTGCGTCACGGATGCAGGGGATTTCTTGCGGCCCCGGTCCAGGATCAGGCCGGCCGGTGCAATCGCCAGCGCAATGACCGCCAGCACGAACAGCGAGACCGGCACGCCGGCGCCCTCACGCACCATCTGCGCCAGCGGCACCAGCAACACCTGGCCGAGCGAACCGCCGGCGCTGGCGATGCCCATCGCCATGCTGCGCTGCTGCGGCGTGGCGACGCGGCCGACCGAGGCCAGCACCACGCCGAAGCTGGTGCAGCTGATGCCGATGCCGACCAGCAGTCCCAGTCCGATGACCAGCAGCAGGCCGGACGGCGCCACCGCCGCCAGCCCCAGTCCGGCGGCGAAGGTGACGGCGCCGAACGCCACCACCGGCGTGGCGCCGTAACGGTCCGCAGCGGCGCCGGCGAACGGCTGCGCGAAGCCCCAGACCAGATTGTGCAGGGCGATGGCGAAGGCGATCACCGTGACCGGCAAGCCGCGGTCGTAGGAAAACGGATTGATGTACAGGCCGAAGGTCTGGCGCGTGCCCATGACGACGCTGAGCACCAGTGCGGCGGCGACGACGACCCACAGCGCGGCATTGCCGGCGCTGAAAAGGGGAGGAGAGAGGTGAGCCGGAGCTGGCTGGGTGGTTGCGGACATGATGGATGTCTCCGTTGCGATCACAGAACCGCACATTAGCAGCGGCGCAATCCGGCGACAAAGGAAAGGTTTTTGACGATGAGTGAGTCTGGCTCACTCATGCACGGCGCGCTGGTTCAGCGAGATGAATCCGCCTGTGCCGACGCCTGCGCTTCCGCCAGCAGCCAGCTGCGGAAGCCGGCCACGTCGGCGCGCTCGCCGCCGTCTTCGGTGCTGACCAGCCAGTAGGCGGTTTCGGCGTCGACCAGTCCGGTGTGCAGCTCGTTGCCGAGTTCCACCAGCACGCCGCTGGCCAGATCGCGATCGACCAGCGGACGTCGCCCGAGCGCCACACCGAGGCCGCCGATGGCCGCTTCGAACGCCAGCTGGATGGTGTCGACGTGCAAGCCGCGACGGGCGTCGACGCCGCCGGTGCCGGCAGGTGTGCCGGTACGCGCGAGCCAGGTCTGCCAGTCTTCGCTGGCCTGGGTGACGTGGATCAGCGTGGCGCGGCGCAGATCGAGCTTGCCGTCATCTCCGCGCAGGCTGTCGCGACAGGCCGGACTGCAGACCGGCACCAGCTGCTCGCCAAACAGTTTGCGCCAGGCCGGATCGGCGACCGGCGCACGGCTCATGCGGATGGCGAAATCGAAACCGTCGGTCGGCAAATTGACTTGGCGCGGCGAGGTGTCGACGGTGACATTGGTATCCGGCCACAGCGTGCGGAAATCATGCAGGCGCGGTAACAGCCAGCGCGAGGCCAGCGTCGGCGCACAGCTCACAGAAATGCTGCTGCCGCGGCGATCGGGCAGGCGCTGCGTGCCGGTGGCGATCAGTTCGAAGGCCTTGGAGATGTAGTGCAGGTAGTCGGCGCCGGCCGCCGTCAGCGTCAGGCTGCGCGGCGCGCGGACGAACAGTTCCACGCCCAGGGTTTGTTCGAGGCTGACGATGCCGTGGCTGACGGCGCTGGGAGTGACGTTGAGTTCGGCGGCGGCGAGCTTGAAACTCTGATGGCGGCCGGCGGCTTCAAAGAAGCGCAGCGAAGAAAGCGGTGGCAGGCGAAGCGGCATGGCAGGTGTCCCCAACGGCGGTCTGGCGGAGGCGAAGGTGATAGACCCGGCCGGCGCCTGCCGCAACGTGATGGAGGGACAGCGTATCATATTGCTGCTGCGGCCGATGTCCGCTCCCGAACCGTGAATGCCCGCATGACTCCAGCCGCTTTTCCCTCCGCCAGTCTCACCGACGACGCCTTGCGCCGGCATTGGCGCGGGCGCGCGGTTTACACAATTTTGCAGACCGGCTACAGCGCTGCATTCCTGCAAGCCTGGGCGGCGTTGTGCGAGCAGGCCGACGCTGCCGATGCTGCCGACGATGCCGATGCGCCGCAACGCCTGCATTATCTGCTGATCGACGCTGCGCCGCCGACGGCGCAGCAATTGCGCGCGATGGCGCCGGCTCCAACGAGTGCGCTCGCCGACGAACTCGCCAACGCCTGGCCGCCGTTGACGCCCGGCTATCACCGGTTGCTGCTCGGACAGGGCCGCGTGGTGTTGACGCTGATCATCGGCGATGTGGCGGCCAGCCTGGCGCAGGCCGATGCGCGGGTTGATCTGTTCCTGTTGCATGACGACGCCGTGTGGAACGCGCAGCAGTTGAAACGACTGGCGGCGCCGCGCGCGCAATTGCGTACCGGCGGCACATGGCGTGTGACGCCGGCCGACTTGGCTGCAACAGGTTTCACTGCAGACGAAAACGATCCCTCGCTGGCACATTTCACGCCGCGCTGGAGAGTCGCCGAGCGCACGATTCCGCAAGACCGTCGCGCCCTCGTGATCGGCGCCGGCCTGGCCGGCAGCGCCGCCTGCGAAGCACTCGCCGCGCGCGGCTGGCAGGTGACGCTGGTCGAACGGCATGCGCACGCCGCGCAGGAGGCTTCCGGCAATCTGGCCGGAGTTTATATGCCGGCGATTTCAAGCGATGACAATCCGACTGCGCGTCTCACGCGGGTGGCTTTCCTGTTTGCACAGCAGGTGTGGCAGCGCGCCGGCGTGCTGGACGGCGCGCAGCAAAGCAAGGGCCAGGTCTGTGGCGTGCTGCAGGTGGCGCGCGACGCCCAACAGGCAGAGGCATTCGAGCGGGCGGCGCGGCACTGGAATTATCCGCACGACTACGCGCAGTGGCTGCCGGCGCAGGAAGCGAGCGCGCGGCTGGGCATGCCGACCGGCAGCGGCTGGTTTTTTCCGCGCGGCGGCTGGCTGCGTCCGGCGGCGGTGTGCGAAGCCATGCTGCATGCCTGCGGCGAGCGCCTGCATAAGCGCTTCGGAAAAGACGTGCATTCCTTGCACCGCGCCGAGGGACAATGGCAGGCGCTCGACGCCGACGGCGCCGTCATCGCCGCAGCGCCGGTCGTCATCCTCGCCAACGGCATGCAGTCGGGCGGACTGGCGCAGGCGGCCGCATTGCCTTTGCAGGCGATACGCGGGCAGGTCAGCCACTTGCCGGCGGCGTCGTTACCGGACTTGCCGTTCGTATTGTGCGGCGACGGCTACCTGACCGGAGCGGTGAACGGACTGATCAGCGTCGGCGCAAGTTACGATCGCGACGATCACGACACGGCAGTGCGCGCCGACAGCCACGCCGGCAATCTCGACAAGTTGCGGCAATTGCTGCCCGGCGTGTCGTCCGATATCGATCCGGACACCTTGCCGGGACGCGTGGGTTTTCGCTGCGTCTCGGCCGACCGGCTGCCGCTGGTCGGCGCCTTGCCCGATCAGGCGGCGCTGGCCGCGGGCGGCGAAGTCCAGCTGCGCGATGCGCCGCGCTGGCCGCAGCTGTACGGCCTGCTGGCCTACGCCTCGCGCGGATTGATCTGGGCGCCGCTGGCGGCCGAGATCGTGGCGTGCGCGCTGGAGGATGAACCGGCGCCGCTCGGCAAGGACTTGCTGGCCTTGCTCGATCCGGCGCGTTTCGCGCTCAGGGCGCACAGGAAGAATTAGGCGCAGCGAGAACCGCATCACATTGGCAGGCGGCCGCACCGGACAAAAAAGGCCTGCCGCGGAAGCAGGCCTTTCTCTTTTTTAGGGACGGCGCGATCGGTATCTATCGTCCCCAGCCGCCACGATTGAAGCGCCAGCCTCCCGGTTCCTGATGCCAGCCCGGCGGTACGTAATGGCGGCCGCGGCGCATGCGTTCCCAATGGCCGCCGACCCAGACGTGGCGATAACCGTCCCAGGCCCAGTAGCCCGGTGCCCAGACATAGCCGCGCCGCGGTGGCGGCATGCGTTCATAGCGCACCGGTGGGGGTGGCGTGCCGATGCGGATGTCGACCGAGGTACGGGCCTGCGCTTGCGCGACCGGCGCCACCAGGACCGAGGAGGCTGCGCCGGCGGCGAGAACGACGGCGAGGATGATGTTCTTGTAACGCATGATGTGCTCCCTGTGAATTGTTTCTTTGAAGCGACCGTGACAGCATGTCGCGATGGATTCAATGTAGATCAGGCAGCGCCCCGCAGCTGTAATTTTGTGTTTCGCCGCAGGCGTGAAACCGTGAAATGGAAACTCCTCGAAACAAATTCGTCGTGAGTTCTGTGTCAGATATAAGCAACTGTCGGGGCCGCATGAGGCCCCGGAGACGCCGTGCGGCTTGTCCATAGCGGAGTGCGTGTGCGACGATAGATGCATCCGATTCAGGGAGGAAACATGAACACGTCGTCGGCAAAAAAACCGCTCACCGGTCTGCTGCGGATTCGCGACGGGCATGAGGCGCGCGTCTCCTTCGTGGAGTTGTTCTTTGACCTGATCTATGTCTTTGCGGTGACCCAGCTATCGCACCGGCTGCTGGAAAACCTCACCGTCACCGGCGCCGTCGAGACGCTGGTGCTGTGGTTCGCAGTCTGGCTGGCGTGGCAATACACCTCGTGGGTCACCAACTGGTTCGATCCAGAAACGCTGCAGATCCGCGTGCTGTTGTTCGCCATCATGCTGGCCGGCCTGCTGATGGCGGCGGCAATTCCGGACGCCTTCGGCGGGCGCGGCCTGGTGTTTGCCGTCGCCTATGCCGCGATCCAGGTCGGGCGCACATTGTTTGTGCTGTGCTGCCTGGGCAAGGACCATGCGCTGACGCCGAATTTCCGCCGCATGTTCGGCTGGCTGTTGATCTCCGCGGCGTTCTGGATTGCCGGGGGGCTGTCGCAGGAACACCGGCTCGCGCTGTGGATTGCCGCGGTCGCCTGTGAATACTTCTCGCCGATGATCGGCTTCGCGTTGCCCGGACTGGGCCGTTCGGACACGCGCGAATGGACCATTGAAGGCGGCCACCTGGCCGAGCGTTGCCAGCTGTTCGTCATCGTCGCGCTGGGCGAGGCGCTGCTGGTCACCGGCGCCACCGTGGCCCATGCCGGGCAGTGGGAAGCGCCGGTGATGGTGGCGTTCGTGGTGACCTTCGCCAGCGCGTTGGCGATGTGGTGGCTGTATTTCGACACCAGCAGCAAGGACGGCAGCGACGCCATCGTGCATTCCAGCGATCCGGGCCGCATCGGCGCCTACTTCCATTATGTCCACGTGATCATCGTGGCCGGCGTGATCGTCTCGGCGGTCGGCGCCGAACTGGTGATCGCGCATCCCGACCAGCGCATCGCCCCGACTTCGCTGCTGGTGCTGATCGCCGGCCCGGCACTCTACCTGCTGGGCAATGCGGTCTACAAGAAGGTGGTGTACCGCCGTCTGCCGCTGTCGCATCTGGCCGGGCTGGTGCTGCTGGCCTTGCTGGCGGCCTTCGGCTACCTGACCGACCTGCTGATGGTGGGCGGGCTGGCGGCGGCGATCCTGATCCTGACCGCCGCCTGGGAAAGCTGCTCACGCCGCAAGACGGCGCTGGCGTATCAGGACGAGCATGCTTCGCAGTGGTGACCCGGTGATTTGAATCAGACGCCGCTGAACCAGTTGTAACCCTGATCTTCCCAGTAGCCGCCCGGATTCTGATTGGTCACATAGAGGGCGACCACGTGCTTCGGATTCTTGAAGCCGAGCTTGGTCGGCACTCGCACCTTGAGCGGGAATCCGTAAGACGTGGGCAAAGCTTCGTTGCCGAAGTCGAGCGCCAGAATCGTCTGCGGATGCAAGGCCGTCGCCATGTCCAGGCTGGAGTAATAGCGGTCTGCGCATTTGAAGCCGACGTACTTTGCGGTCATGTCGGCGCCGATGGCTTGCAGGAAGGTCCGCAGCGGAATGCCTGACCATTGTCCGATGGCGCTCCAGCCTTCGATGCAGATGTGCCGGGTGATCTGGGCGGCCTGCGGCAGCGTGCGCAGGCGTTCTATCGTCCACGGTTTCTTGTCGCTCACCATGCCCGAGACTTCGAGACGCCAGTCGGCGACGTCGATGTCGGGGGCGTTGACTTCGTCATAGAAAGCGTTGAAGGGGAACGGATTGGTGATCTGGCTTGCGGCATACGTCGGCGCCAGCTTGTCGCCGCGGAAGAGCGCAGCCTGCACCCGGTCGTTCCAGCGCGACATGGCCCACAAGACCTTGTCCACCTGATCGTTGTCTTGCAGATCGCAGCCGGACAGCATCGACAGCGCGCCCACCGACAACGTCGCCTTCAGGGACGAACGCAAAAACAGCCGCCGCTCCAGCTTCACCAGCGTCGTGCGGTGGTCCGCGAGGCGAATACCCTCAGGCTTGCGCGGCGGTTTGTCGTCTTCCCGGCTCATGGTAGATTCTCCGCAGGCTCGTTGACACGTCCCCGTCCCGTGATCATGGGCAGCAGGGTTTTGGGGACCAGCGCCACCAGCAGCAGATGAATCACGACGAAGCCCGCGATGCCGGCCATGGCGGCAAAATGCACCTTGCGCGCGAAGTCGAAACCGCCCAGAAGATCGCACAAAAAGTCCAGCTGCACCGGTTTCCAGATCGACAGTCCCGACAGCACGACCAGCAACCCGAGCGCGATCACGCCCCAATACAGCAGTTTCTGGACTGCGTTATACACGCCCGGCCGGTGAGGCAGTTTGAAACGCAAGGCTTGGCGCGCATCGTCGACCACGTCGCGTGCATGCAGCGGCAAAAAATGCCGGCGGAAGTGCCCGCTGACCACGCCATAGATCACGTAGAACACGCCGTTGGCTACCAGCAGCCACATCGCCGCGAAATGCCAGGCAATCGCGCCGCCCAGCCAGCCGCCCAGCGTGGCCCACAAGGGGAACTTGAAGCCGAAGATCGGCGAGGCGTTGTAGATGGCCCAGCCGCTCATCAGCATGCAGCCGATGGCGAATGCGTTGAGCCAGTGCGCGATGCGCACCGCCAGCGGATGAAGCAGCACTTTCTTGCGCATCGGAGCCCTTTTACATCGGCGGCGCGACGCCGTTCTTGCCGGCGCTGATCGATACGGCGGTCATGCTGCCGTCCGGATTCTTGCGGGCGCGCACGACCACCTTGGCGCCCGCGACCAGCAGCGAGCGGTCACCGGCTTCGATGTTGACGATAGGCACGTCTTCAGGCACGACGATCTTCTTTTCGCCGCCCTTGTACTTGAGCGTGAGCGTGCGGCCGTTGCTGGCCACCACATCGCCGACGGTGCCGTTGGTCATGGTGCTGTTGGGGGCCAGGTCAAACGGGCGGTGGCCGTCGCCGGTACCAGCCAGCGCAGGCGGGAACACGTGCACCTCCAGCGCTTTCTGCGAGCCGTCCGGCTGTGGAATGCCGGCCGCGCCGATGTAGCTGCCGGGCTTGATGTCATTGATGTTGGCCAGGGAAATTGCCGCCACGCGGGTGTCCTTGTCGAGCTTGATCGCTTGTTCAGCGCCGCGGTTGGTCTTGACGACCAGGTTGTCGCCGCTGGCCGAGACGATGGCGCCGCGCACACCGGTCGGCGCCGGTGCCGACGTCTGTGCGAAGGCGGCGGGAGCGAGGAAACCTGCTGCAAGGATGGATACTGCCGCGCCGCGAAGGCGCTTCTGGAGGGAGGCGTTCATAGGGGAGTGGGACCGGTGGTTTGAGGTAAGCTCATGGTAGGCAAGCCAGCTGCCAATCTGATGACATTTACATGACAAAAATGTCATTTTGGAGTCGCGACATGGCGCCCGCAGGACACAAGGGGCGAGGGGCAAGGGAAGGAGGGTAAAATGCCGGCTGCTGCAAAAAAACACCCGAAACGGCCATGCAGCGTTTCTCAACTGAAAGACTGCACATGCTGCGACTGACTGAAATACAACTCCCCCTCGACCATCCCGAAGCCGACCTGCGCGCCGCCATCCTCGCGCGCCTCGGCGTTGCCGATGCGGATCTGTTGAGCGTGAGCCTGTTTCGCCGCAGCTACGATGCCCGCAAGAAATCGGCCGTCACGCTGACGTATGCCGTCGACGTCGAAGTGCGCGACGAAGCCGCCGTGCTGGCCAGGCACAAGGGCAAGCAAAACGTCGGCCCGACGCCGGACACCAGTTACCATTTTGTTGCCAGGGCGCCGGCCGGACTGAGCAAGCGTCCGATCGTCATCGGCACCGGCCCGTGCGGGATTTTCGCCGGTTTGATCCTGGCCGAGATGGGCTTCAATCCGCTGATCCTGGAACGCGGCAAGACCGTGCGCGAGCGCACCAAGGACACCTGGGGCCTGTGGCGCCAGCGTGAACTGAAGCCGGAATCGAACGTGCAATACGGCGAAGGCGGCGCCGGCACCTTCTCCGACGGCAAGCTCTACAGCCAGGTCAAGGACCCCAAGCATTACGGCCGCAAGGTGCTGACCGAGTTCGTCGCCGCCGACGCGCCGCCGGAAATCATGTACGTCAGCAAGCCGCACATCGGCACCTTCCGCCTGGTGAAGATGGTGCAGCTGATGCGCGAAAAGATCGTCGCCCTGGGCGGCGAGTTTCGCTTCGAACAGCGCGTCGACGACATCGTCATCGAAGACGGCCGGGTGCGCGGCGTGACGCTGGCCGGCGGTGAGCATATCGAAGCCGATCACGTCGTCCTGGCGATCGGCCACAGCGCGCGCGACACCTTCCAGATGCTGTACGACCGCGGCGTCTACATGGAAGCCAAGCCGTTCTCGATCGGCTTCCGCGCCGAACACCCGCAGTCGCTGATCGACAAGTGCCGTTTCGGTCCCAGCGCGGGCCATCCGATTCTCGGCGCGGCCGATTACAAGCTGGTGCATCATGCGTCCAATGGCCGCTCGGTCTACAGCTTCTGCATGTGCCCGGGCGGCACCGTGGTGGCGGCGACCTCGGAACCGGAGCGCGTGGTCACCAACGGCATGAGCCAGTATTCGCGCAACGAGCGCAACGCCAACAGCGGCATCGTGGTCGGCATTTCACCGGCCGACTATCCCGGCCATCCGCTGGCCGGCATTGCCTTCCAGCGCCAATGGGAGTCGCGCGCCTACGAACTGGGCGGCCGAAACTACGACGCGCCGGGCCAGCTGGTCGGCGATTTTCTGGCGAAGAAGCCGTCTACCCAACTCGGCAGCGTGACGCCGTCGTACAAGCCCGGCGTGCTGCTGGGCGAGCTCGACCAGTCGCTGCCGGACTACGCCATCGACGCCATCCGCGAATCGCTGCCGGTCTTCGACAAGCAGATCCGCGGTTATGCGATGCACGATGCAGTGCTGACCGGCGTCGAGACGCGCACCTCGTCGCCGGTGCGCATCCGCCGCAACGACGACACGCTGCAAAGTCTCAATACCAAGGGGTTGTACCCGGCCGGCGAGGGCGCCGGTTATGCGGGCGGGATCATGTCGGCCTCAATTGACGGCATCAAGGTGGCCGAAGCGGTGGCGCTGGCGATCTTGGGAACGCAAGGCGCGTAATCTCACCAGGAGATGACGCCAGCGGGTTCATCGCCGAAGACGTGGCCTGGCCGCTGCGGTGAGTTTCATTTCTTGTCCTGACCCGCTGCAGATTTTCCGGCGGCTTCGCGCCGGCGCAAGTTCGTAACGCTTTCCATGCCGACGCCCCAGTTGTCGGTGTCGACTTCGTCGATAACGACGAAGGTGGAGGAGGGCTTTTTGTTGAGGACACGCTCGAGCAGTTCGGCGGTTCCCTGGATCAGTTCCAGTTTCTGTGCAGCGGTGATGACGCCTTCGCGGGTGACGCGGATGTTGACGTAGGGCATGGCAAAACTCCTTGGCTCGTGAGGTGATGGGGAACATCTGGTTCACGATGGACTATACCGATGCCCTCCGCATCGATAAACACGGAGCAGTGCAATTGAATTGATACACGGTGTAATCAATGCGTGCATACACTCATACACGCACGCGCCGCCGAGACCGGCAGCGGGATGAGGCGCCTAGTCCGGTTGCCGGTACAACTGCACCAGCATCAGTTCCGCCGCGTCGGAAATCAGCAGGCGTTCTTCGTTCGCATCGCGGAACAGCACGGCATCACCGGCATGGACCCTGGTCTCGTTGGCCAGGCGGCAATTGCCGTTGACGACGTACACCAGCGCGGTGTCGCCCGCCGCCGGCAGTACCGTGGGTCTGGTGATGGTCAGTTGTTCCAGCGTGTGGATGCAGGCAGCGCGGCGCGTCATGACGTTGAAGTCGACGATGCCGCCGCCCATCAGCGTGCAGTGGATCGCGGTTTCGCCGTCGAAGCGATAGATCGGATCGCGCGGCGTCAGTTCTTGCCGGCCGGCCTTGCCGGCGACGTCGAGCAGGATGCCTTTGCCTTCCAGGATCGCCAGCGAGCGGTCGATGCCCGGGAACAGCGAAAACTCATTGGCTTGCTGCACCGTCGCGACGCTGACGCGCCAGTCGAAGGAGTCGAGCGAGCTGTCCTGCGGAAAGCGCTGGATCTCGCACGTCATGCCCCCGCCGTTTTTCCAGCGCATCAGGCGTTGTTGCGATTGCGGGATCAGGACGGACATGGATGGGCCGGTTAAGGAAAGAGGGTGTGAACGATGGAAAGTGCTGCCGCCGCAAGGCGCGCAGCACGCTCTATTCTATGCCGGTTGCAGGATCAGGTGCGCCAGACGTGCGGCGACCTTGGCGGTCATGCCGTCGCGGTCGTAGACCGGATTGCATTCGGCGATGTCGGCGGCGATCAGTTTGCCGCTGGCGCGGATGGAGGAAACCAGCTTTTCGACTTTCTCCAGCGCCATGCCGAAGGCGGCCGGGGCCGAGACGCCGGGCGCCTTTTCGCCGGGCAAGACATCAAGGTCGATGGTCAGGTAGACATCGGTAACGCCTTCCAGGCGCCGGCGCAGTTGCGCGTCGAGTTCCGCCAGGCTGCGGGTGGCGACGTCGGTGTCGCTGACGTATTCCACGCCCAGTTGCTGCGCGCGCGTGAACAGCGCCGGCGTGTTGCCCAGCTGGCTGATGCCGAAGCACAGATAGTGGAAGCCGACGTCGGCCCATTCGCACCATTCGGCGATCTGCTTGAACGGCGTGCCCGAGGTCGAGCGTTCGGCTTCACGCAAATCGAAATGGGCGTCGAAATTGATGATCAGCAGTGTGCGCTGCGGCATCGAGCGGCCGAGGTGGCGCATGATGCCGAGAAAGCTGCCGTAAGCCACTTCATGGCCGCCGCCTAGCACCAGCGGGAACACGCCTTGCGCCATGACGTCGGCGATCTTGGCGGCCAGCCGTTGCTGCGCCTGTTCGAGGTCGCCGTCGTTGCAGTCGATGTTGCCGGCGTCGGCCAGTTGCGTGATGCGATGGGCCGGCAGGTTCGCCAGCATGCGGCGAATCGCGTCGGGACCTTGCGCGGCGCCGACGCGGCCGTGGTTGCGGCGCACGCCTTCGTCGCTGGCGAAGCCGATCAGCGCGCCGCCGCCCTTGACGTCGTTGCCGAACGGTACCACCAGTTGATGCAAGCGGCGGGTGTCGCCGGCGCTGTCATGATCGACGCGGCCGTTCCAGAGAGAGTGATCCATCCTCAAATCGTCCTATGCTGCCTGTGAGTTGTTGTTGCGCGCCAGCACCGCCTGCAGGAAGCTGCGGGTGCGCTCCTGCACCGGGTTGACGAAAATCTGTTCGGGTTTGCCGGCCTCGACGATGCGGCCCTGGTCCATCACCACGACGACATCGGCGACTTCGCGCGCGAAGCCCATTTCATGCGTGACCACGATCATGGTCATGCCTTCGTTGGCCAGCGCCTTCATCACCTGCAGCACTTCGCCGACCAGTTCCGGATCGAGCGCCGAAGTCGGTTCGTCGAACAGCATGACCTTCGGTTGCATCGCCAGTGCGCGGGCAATCGCCACGCGTTGCTTCTGGCCGCCCGACAAGGTGGCGGGCATGGCGTCGGCCTTGGCGGCGAGGCCGACCTTGGCCAGCAGTGCGCGCGCCAGCGTGTCGGCCTGGTCCTTGGGTGTGCCGCGGATCTTGCGCGGACCGACCGTGACGTTCTCCAGCACCGACAGGTGAGGGAACAGGTTGAACGACTGGAACACCATGCCGACTTGCGTGCGCAGATCGTTGAGCGCATGGTCGGCGATCATCTTGCCGTCGACCAGCAGGTCCTGGTTGCAGATCGAGATGCTGCCTTCCTCCGCCACTTCGAGGCCGTTGCAGCAGCGCAGCAGCGTGCTCTTGCCGGAGCCGCTGGGCCCGATGATGACGACCACTTGCGAGGCCGCGACTTCGAGGTCGATGCCGTGCAGGATACGGTGGCCGGAGAAGGATTTGCCAAGTTTGGAAACATTGATCATGGGGGTGGACATCAGACTGCTCCTCCTGCACGCAGGTGTTTCTCGATCCGTTGCAAGGCCAGGCTGGTGAGGCTGGTGAGCACCAGGTAAACCAGCGCGACGGCGATATAGACTTCCAGCGAACGGTAGGACACGCTGATGATCTTCTGGCCTTCGTGCATCAGGTCGGCGATGGTCAGCAGCGACACCAGCGCCGAGTTCTTGATCAGCGCGATGAACTCGTTGCCCAGCGGCGGAATCATGCGCACGATGGCTTGCGGCAGGATGATGGTGCGCATCGCCTTGCCGGACGACATCCCGAGGGAGCGCGCCGCTTCCATCTGGCCCTTGTCGATCGACTGGATGGCGCCGCGCACGATCTCCGATACATAGGCGCCCGAGTAGATGCCCAGGCCCAGCACGCCGCACAGGAAAGCCGGCAGCAGGATGTCGAATTGCGGCAGGCCGAAGAACAGCAGGAACAGTTGCACCAGCAGGGGCGTGCCGCGGATGAAGGTGACGTAAGCAGTACAGATGCCGTAGCGCAGGCGCTTGCTGCGGTCCAGTCGTCCGAGGCCGACCAGCAGGCCGAGGATGCAACCGAGCACCAGCGAGATGGCGGTAATTTCCACCGTCACGATCGCTCCGTGCAGCAGGTCCGGCCAGCCCTCAAATACGGGCAAAAAGTCGAGGCTCATCTGTTCTCCTTACGTCTGTTTTTTTATGAAGTTACTTGGCCGACGACGACAGCCACTTTTGCACCAGCTTGTCGTAGCTGCCGTCGAGCTTGACCTTCTTGAGCGCGGCGTTCATTTCTTCGGTCAGCTGCGGCAGGTCCTTGCGCACGGCGTAACCGTACAGCTCGATGCTGACCTGTTTGTCGAGCACCTTCATGCCGGGACGGGTCTTGGCGTATTCGATGGCGGCCGGCTTGCCGGTGACGGCGGCGTCGGCGCGACCGATTTCAACCAGGTTGAACATCTCCTGGTTCTTCTCGACTTCGATGCGCTCGGCTTGCGGGTAGTACTCTTTCAAGTAGTTCGCCGACTTGGTGCCGACCTGTACCGAGACCTTCTTGCCGGCCAGGTCGGACGGTTGCTTGATCGCGGTGTTGCTGGCCTTGGTCAAGACCACCAGGCCGCCCGGATAGTACGGATCGGTAAAGTTGACGACGCGGCGGCGTTCTTCCGTGATGTAGATGGCCGACGAAGCGACGTCGAAGCGGCGCGATACCAGGCCCGGAATCAGGCCCTTGAAATCGATGTCGGTCCATTCGACCTTCTTGCCCATGGTCTTGGCCAGCAATTCGATCAGTTCGATGTCGAAGCCGGTGCGCTTGCCGTCCTTGAAGAATTCAAACGGCGGGAACGTGGCGTCGGTGGCGACGCGGATGACGTCAACGGTTTGTGCAGCGGCCAATGCCGGGGCGACGGTAAAACCGGCGGCGAGACTGATGGCGGCGAGCATGCGGATGAGGCGGCGGCGGTGGTTCATGGTTTCTCCCTCAGGATTGGACGACTTATGATGGACGACTTGTAATGACGACTTTTGGTGAACTGATTAAAACAACGCAAGACGTTCGCTGATAGTCGCTGCCGCCTGGACCGTGGCGGCAATCAGCTCACGCTGCCGCTCTTCGGCCCGGATTGCCGGCGCCATCAGGGTAATCGCACCGGCGGCCTGGCCGGGTTTGTAAAACACCGGAGCGCTCACGCCCCACACGCCCCAGTCGACTTCGCCTTCGCTGACCGCATAACCCTGGCTGCGGATGGCGGCGAGTTCGGCGTGCAGGCGGGCGATGTCGTCATCCTTGCCGTGCAGCTGGCGTTCGACGATGTTCTCGGCCATGGCTTGCGGCAGATGCGCCAGCACCGCCTTGGCCGACGCGCCGCGCGACAGCGGATGCGAGCGGCCCTTGGAAAACGAACAACGCAGCGATTGCTCGCTGTCGACCATGTCGAGGCAGGTGACCTGATCGTTGACCGCCACCATCAGGCCCACGCTCTCGCCGCACTTCTTGGCCAGTTGCAGCATTTCGGGCTGGGCGTTGCTGACCAGATAAGAGGTGTGGTCGAAGCCCCAGGCCAGTTGCACGCTCAGCGGACCGGGCGCGTAGAAATTGTCCTGCTCCTGCACCAGGCCCCATTTCTTGAGCGGCAGCAGATGGCGATACAGCGTGCTCTGTGGCAAGCCGGTCAGCTCCTTCAGCTTGCGCACCGCAATCGGCTTGCCGTGACGCGCAATCACCGACAGCACCATCAGCGAACGTTCGCTGGTGGCGACCGCAGGCGGCTGCGTCAGATGAGAGGGGGCGGAAGAGTTCATGGCCGGATGATTCCTCATTTTTCTCATATTCAGAAATCAAATTCTCGTAAATCGGGAATTCAATTGTAAATCTGGGAAATGGAATCGGCGGGTGTAGGGTCTCGCCAAAAGCTGGAAATTTCTCACTGGCATGAGAAGTTTTTCGCAAACTTAGTGAGAAAAAGCCATTATTTCAAAGCTTTAATGGATAAAGCCAGCGCAAAGGCTGGCTTTATAGATAGTTCTAAAGGGATGGGACCACTATCCTAAACCCGCTTGGATGACCTCGAACATATCGGGATTTAGCAAGTCCATTAGAGGAATTGCTAATGTCTTTGAGAGGCGCTCCATATTGTCGATAGAAACATATGGAAAATATGACCTCAGTCCCCTAATCTCGGTGCTAGTAAATCTGTCCAGAGTCACAACGAGCTAGCGCAGAGTTATAAATGCCGCCACCGCCGTTTGTCCCCTTTTTGCAGTACTTAAATCCTGTTGGTACGATGGCCCCATCTTCACATGTGGCGGACTCTGTTCTATACGTGCCCCCACCTCCATTACTTCCTTTTTTACACAATCTAAAACCGTTTGAGACAATCGCACCGCCTTCGCACGTCGCTGTGCCGAAGCGATATGTACCACCGCCACCGTTATTGCCCGGGGCGCATGAGACCATCCCTGACGGACTGATTTCGGGTTCAATGGCGCAACCAGAAAGAGAGTTGACGAATAGACCTAGGATCACCAGTTGTGCCATAGAGACTTTGTTCATATTTTTCCTGTACGAGTTCGTGGTTGTTATCAGAGGAGATTTCTATGACGATTTCAACATTTACCGTACGCACTGTCTATTCTTCGGCAAACATAGGTAATTTTCGCTTTAAGTAATTGACGACAAATCTGGCAGATATAGTGCTCGCGCTGGCGTGGAGAGTATCGCCTTTTGCAGAATCCCCCATATCGACAACCGCCTTCGCTCCAAAAAAGAGGGGGGCGGTGAGTGATTGCATCGCAGCTTCGTAGAGAGAATACATCTCCATCTCTAACGCGGCCCATTTTCTGTGTTGTATCCCAATTTCTTTCATCTTGGCTTCGTCCGCGATGACCGCAGAGCCAGATGAGACGGGAGCGATCAGTATCTTTGAGGTGGCCAGTTCGGTGTCGAATAGACCTTCCTTTAGGCTTTTAATAAAATCAGGTTGTTCCGAAAGTTGTTCTAGTTCCACTTTCAAAGGACCATTCATTGGAGCTTGATACGGTTCCTGTCGAAATTTTCCATCTTTGAATTTACCTGTCTGATACTCCCAACAGATCTCTCCTACTACTATGTCGAGCAATTCGGATTCGCCGCTAACTCCAGCACAAATCCCGCTCATCGCTACGATCTTGGGAGTAAATAATTCGATGGCTTTGGTGGCGGCAATGGCCATGTTCACAAGTCCCATACGTGATGGGGTTATGCACATGCCGCGAAAGTGATCAATGGCAATTTCTTGGCAATTCAGACCTCCGATAGTCTTCAGTTCTCCGATTTGGGCTGAGCTATTTTTGTAAGCCACTCGTTCTTTGTTTAACGCACAAAAAATTAAAAAATCGAGACGACTTTTCGTCGAAATTCGTTGGATCTTAAGTTCTAAACTCTCCATCCATCGGTGGTTATCCTCAGCATAATTAACTATTGTTATTCCATTGTCGTTGAACAAAGCTGATCTTGCGGTACCTTCATCGACATATTGAGTAATTGCGATGGACTCGCTGTGATAATTCTTACTTTGCGCGAAATCGCTAATGATCTCACTCGATATGTCCTGCTCCTTCTGGCCAAATGATGGCGGAAGAAAGATATCGAAAATGATTAGATCGTATTTCTTTGTGAGAATTTTAATGCGTGCATCAGCTAGATTATTGGCTTTATCAACTTTAGCTTGAGCATCTTTGCTCGCAATGAAATTAGAAATCGCAGCGATCTTATCGGCACTATCTTCAATTAGTAGATATTTCATTATTGTTCTAAGAGGGTTCGTGTTTGAGAGGCCCAGTCATCCGACTCATTATCGTAATGAACGACCGTTAAATTGGCGATGCCGTACAGCCTTTTTATTACTTCTTCGGATTCTTTAATTGAGTAATATTCCGACTCTACTTCGACATCGGGATATTGAGTCAAGATGATAATAGGTATGTATGTCTTTCCTAGACTTTTTAGCTCTAAGATTATTTCTAGCCCCCCCGAAGGCATGGATACGGGGCTTCCTTCTCCCGCGACGGCTGGGTGGCTAGGAAGGGACATATCTAGAATAATTTGGTCTGGAGATTCAATTCTTATATAGGTGACAGCACCAAAGACATTGTCCTTATGGATGACAATTTTCTCCTTAAATATTCGGTTCAAAAGATCCAAAACCTTAGAATATTTAAATGAGTCATCTTCGACGACTAGAATTTTCATGACTGATAGTCGACCTTAAAGTTAAAGGACGCATGTACTGTATCTTTGTCGAACATATATTCAACTGAGCCAATATAGTTGTCGTGCTCCATGCGTTTCAGTTTCTTGATTCCACTTCTCCCTTCTACGATCAATGCATCTTCAAAATCCCCTTTCAAGGCTGTGTCGATAAAACTTTCAACATCACTCATTTTTTCGCCTTCAGGGATCTGTGAGGAAATCGTTATTTTTATATTTTTATTGCTATCGACTTCCTCGAGAGCCGCATTCATATGAAGAGAGCCTTTCTCATTTCCATATCGCGCAGCATTGTAGATAAGGATATACAGCGCATCATATATAACAAAATAGAGACCGCCGCTAATTGGGATACTGAATTCATTTACTTGAATTTCAGGAGTGTAATCTTTAAAGAAGCCTTTAATCTCAGAAACCACCGCGTTAAAGAGCAGGACGATATCGGCAGACGGGGAGGCTATAGACGGCTTATTGAACCAAGAAGAGATCACGCGGAATTTTTCCGCAGTGAGCGAGTTTAATTCCTGGCAAAATTCTTGAACCTCTCGCTGTTTCATCAAATTCTCTACACGAAACACTGCCACCTTGGCTTTTGTCTCCATCAGAAATTTCCGTATGATGACAAGATCTTCTTCTATCAGTCTCCAGCAATATTCCGTAACGATATACGGAAGCTCCAAGCCGTTCTTATTGTGTGAGAATGACTTAATTACGTCTTGCATTAGATGGGTAGCAATAAGTTTTTTGTTTGCAGATCTGAAGTCTTTGATTATCAAGCCATCAGGCTTATTTTTTTCCTGGATGTGAAGATAGTGGTCCCTTAGCTGATCTAATGTCTTCTCATAGTCCTGCAACCAAGAACTGTAGGCATCACTGAACTCTTTATTTGCAAACAATCTCGCGTGTTTCGGATGAATTCCGAAATTTTTCACGTCGGTTAATCCCGTTCCCTTTAGGGTCCCATGCCTGATTCGTCTGCCTAGATAAGAGGCTATGCCGTAGATTTTGTTTGAGCAGAATTCCTCGTAGCAGAGAAGGAGCATTGCGCCAAGCTGATCATCCAGAGTAATCCCTGTTTTTACTCTCTCCCAATTCACAGAAAGTACGACGGCATCTTTATTTGATAGGAGAGAATCCAAAAGAATAGTGATCGGGTTTAACGCTTGATCGGTAACCCATTGGGTGAACTTTACTGGATCGACGTAGATACGCGAATCATCTATGGTTCCCTTCTGTTTGTTAATTTGGACATCGATGCGGAGATTCTTGGCGCGCTCTAAATAAGCGGGATCGCTTATCTTATTGCCATACCACTCCAGAATAGTTGCTCTCTCCTCAATTGCTCTATTGGGATTCTGTATAAGCTGAAATAGCTTACTCAAAAACGTCTCATCACAAGTTTGTATTAAATGCTCTGTAACCGAGGGGGAAATCTCATACATGTAGTCCAAAAGATGTGGAGTCTTGGACTGAAATTTTCTGATGGTTATATCTTGGATTACCCCTCTTAGTTCATGCTCCTTAAGCTGACTTTTTTCCTTAATGAAGGACAAGCAGCTTGCGACTAAACGGAGCTCATCAGTTTTAGCCTGAAGCCTGATACTTTCTATATATTGTTGGGGGCAAATATTCCCTATTTCACGAGTCACTGACATTAAGCGTACAAATTCGAGTTCTTCCTCTCCTACTTGACCGTCTTTGCGTTCGAGTACATAGACGAGTGCGTTGGATTTTTCGAAGTAACAAGAACAATTCTTTTGATATTTATGAGAAGAGATGTCGAATGTCCTCTTCTCATCTCCGATGTCTGCAATGGAATTTATGCCATGAAAATAGCCACCTAACAGCGTCTTCTCCAGAGGAACACGGTTACTTTCTTTTTCTTCCGCACGACTAAAGATCGAGCCATGAATCGTTTTATATCGAAAACATTCGGCTATTTCTATTAGCAGAAAGGTTTCTCTGAAAAATTCCATGCCAAGGAAGTCTTCGGCACCTTTATAGAAAAGTGTCGGTTTTAGCTGAACGGTGTCCAACTCTTTGTAAATACCAGAGAGCGAACTAACTAAAGGCGGAAATTGATTGAGTAAAGGATGTTCTGTACGCTGTACGCAGGCATAGTATAAAAAAGCGTCAAATATCGATATGCTGTAGTACGCGCTTAATGTTTTAACAAAGACGTCGGTGCTTCGTGGAATATGATCAATAAAGCTCTTGGCAATCCATATGAGTGAACTTTCTTCTGAGGCATTTATCTTGTCACAAATACTGAAATAGTCTGTTTTCGGGCTGCTCAATTCCCTAATGGCGAGCGAAAGGTAGCGAACATTTTTTGTCTTGACCTGCGTCAGAATGCCGTCGACCGTCTGCACTATCGCTGATCCATTCGGTGCGTGATTTCTAACGAAATAAAGTACGCGCAACAACGCTATCGACACGCCCTCATTTTCGATCAAAGTTCGACAAAGCGCGATTGTCTCTTCAAATTCGAACCTCCCTGCTGTCTCAAATGTAGTTTTGAGAAGCTGCACAAGCGTATCTATTTTGGGCGCGAAGTGTTCTATTTTTTTTAGGATATCTTCGACTGTATAGACAACGTCCGAATTGAGGGGCTTAGGGAAGGCCTTGTTGAATGACCTACCTATCGGATTGCCTTTAAATATTATGTTTTCCCGAACGACCTCAAGAGTTTTCTGGAATTCAGTTTCCGAACAATTCTTGCGAATTTTGGCGAGCGCCGCCAACATCTCGAATGATCCATTATTTCCTATCATGCCTCGCAAAATGTTCCGTGCTTTTGGAGACTGCAGATTTCTGATCGTAGGATTGTTTTTCACAGTTTCTATTTATAAGTTTTCTGAAAATGCATGAAAGGTACCCCCCTCAGGGCATTGACATTCTACTATTCAAAAGTAGCAATGATTCGATAGAAATTCTTCTTCGAATTATCCGACTGAGTATGTCTGCGCTGTGAGCAGTTTGCATACATTCTCTAGTACTAAGTCTCAAGTTCACATTCACTGTTGAGTTACCGACAAGACGGCGTTAAATAGATACGCTAAGAAGTATCTCTACACTTAAGGAATGGGTATGAGTTTCACCCAGTTGATCAATCCGCAGCAGATCTGTGAAAACATTCTTATAGCCGGAATTCGCTATAACTCGAATCATGCTATATAGCCGATCAAAAAATTCTTATGTTGAAAATCGCTTGAGCATTCTTGTGGTCAATTTGGCCCGAAGTATTCGGCCTTCGCTGAGCGAGTTCCTAAATGAATTGTCGTTCGATGCAGAGGGGACCGTCACGGAAGTATCGGACTCTTTGACCGCTGCTGGTACTCCCGCGACGCATCCATTGCGTGCCGACTTTTTCAAGGCATTGTCCGTAGCCATCGAGGAAAATAATTTAAGGAACTCCGGAAAAACAGCCGTACAGGCGCCGGAATGAAAAAAGCCGGCAACAGGTGCCGGCTTCAGTGATGCCTACCAGGCGCAACGGCTCATCTTCGTCAGAAGGCGCTCTTGATCACGCCGCCGTCGACGCGCAGCGCCGCACCGGTGGTTGCGGAGGCGAGCGGGCTGGCCACGTAGGCCACCAGCGAGGCCACTTCCTGCGGGGTCCCGAAGCGCTTGATCAGCGACGTCGGACGAACGTGATCGAAGAATTCCGTCTCGATCTGCTCGACGGTCTTGTCGCCCGATCTCGCCAAATCTTCGACGAAGTCCCCGACGCCACGGGATTTCGTCGGGCCGGGCAATACGCTGTTGACGGTGATGCCGGTGCCGGCGACCGATTCCGCCAGGCCGCGCGACACCGCGAGTTGCGCGGTCTTGGTCATGCCGTAGTGGATCATTTCGGTGGGGATCTGCACTGCGCTTTCGCTGGAGATGAAGATGATGCGGCCCCAATTCGCCCGCTTCATTTCCGGCAGCACCAGGCGCGCGAGACGCACGCCGCTCAAGACATTGACGTCGAAAAAACGCAGCCAGTCTTCGTCGGGAATATCTTCAAAGGCCTTGGGCTCGAAGATGCCGAGATTGTTCACGAGGATGTTGATGCCCGGATGACGCCGGACGGCCTCATTGGCCGCCTCGGCCTGGCTGAGGTCGCCGGCAAAACCCTGGACCGTCCCCTTCGTGTCCGAACGTATGCGCTCCACCGCCTCGTCGACGCCGGCCTGCGTCCTGCCGTTGACGATGACGTTCGCGCCTTCCCGGGCCAGCGTGTGCGCGATCGCGTAACCGATGCCGGCCGTACTGCCACTCACCAGCGCCGTCTTGCCTTTCAGTTGCAAGTCCATGTTGATTCTCCAGAGTTGATTGCGGAAAATAGTGCCACGTCACTATATCAAGAAGTCTTTCCCGGCATCGCGACGGGAAAAGCCGGCAACGCGTGCCGGCTTTGTTGAGGCTTGAGGGTCTGACAGCGAGACCCGACCCGGGACCTAAGGCTTCGGGTCCGGAGCGTCGGAATTCGCGGCATCGGACAACATGCGGGAGAACTCGCTGTCCCCCACCTGTTTTTGCTGTGCTGCCTGCTGTCGTTGCTGTTGTTGTTTTGCGCGCCGTTCGACGGCATACGTCTCGGAGGCGAGCTGCCATTGGTCCAGATGGCGGAAATAGGTAGAGCCGCTGTCGACGCGCCTGATCGCGCCGACCGGGTCGACGGGCCGAACGGGGGTGACGGGATTGCGTGCCATCTGGTTCTCCTCGGGAAGCTGCCGACGCCGCATGGCGTCAGCTTGATTATGCGCGTATGCGTGCGGCCTTGCCCTGCTTGCGCAAATACACGACCTGAACGATCAGTCCGACGATCAGCATGGCGAACAGGGCGCCTTGGGATCCCAGCAGCAGCGGCGACTTCAGGTCGGTCACAAACGGATGGCCGTCCGGCACCCGGCGCAGCGTTTCCGAGACGGTCGGCACCATCAGCAAAAAGGCGGTGATGGTCAGGAACACCGTCTCCACATAGGCGGCTGCGCGTCGCGCCGTCGGCAGTCTTCCCACGCCGTAGCCGGCAAGGAGAAAGACCAGCGTGGCCACGGCGATTCCGTAGCTGATCGCCTGATGCGCAACCAGGAAAACACTGACGGCGCCGATCAGCATCGACACGAAATAGATGCCGCCTGCAGTCGAACGCGGCACGATGCGGCCGTGGCGGGCGAACATATACACCGCCGCCGGGATGGCTGGCAGGCTACCCAGGGTGTGAACCCAGCCGAGATGAGAAATTCCGAACATGGAGCGATCCTTTATCAAAAAGTTGAGGGAGGCATCGACCTTGTTCTGGAAGAGCAACTCCACAATAAACTACCTACTAATCGGTAGGTAAAATGGCCAAACGTTGAAACAATCCTTGTGCAGCTTAGAGCCTGTTCGCAGCCTCGCAGCTAGATCGCGACCAGGTTTTCTCAGGCTTCGCGTGCGATGCGCGCCAGCACCGGATTGACGATGGCACCGAACATCTTTACATCGCCGTAGGCGCGGGCCGACAGCATGGCGCCATGCACGGTCGCCATGAAAATGTCTGCTTCCGCTTCGGCCGCTCCGTTCAGCACCAGTCTGCCTTGCTGTGCGCCGCGCGAGAAAACGCTGGTCAGCCAGGCTGCCAGCGCACGGAAATGCGCGCGTACTTCCAGCGCGATTTCCTCCGGAAGGATCGGCATCTCGCTCGCCAGCAGGGCGCAGACGCAGAACGAGGACGACGCATCGGCGATGCAGACCTCCCAGAATCCGGCATACGCGCGAAGCTGCTCAAGCGGATCGGAAACGTATTGCTCCAGCCTGGCGACGCCCGCCTGCATCTCCTCGCGATAGCGCGCCACCAGCGTGCGAACCAGCACCGCCTTGCCGGGGAAATGGTGATGGATACTGGCGTTGCGGATGCCGATGACTTTCGCGATGTCGGCATAGCTGAAGCCGTTGTAGCCGCCGGCGATAATCAGGGATTGCGCACAGCGCAGGATGCTGTCGGCGGTATTGGAGGAATCAGTCATTTGCGTAGCCTACCTTTTAGTAGGTAGATCGTCAAGCGATGATTTGTAATTGCCGGAAGACCTGCATTGACACCATCCGGGTTCGGCCGGGGAGTCCGGTTGGCAAGCCGGGCTGAGCGCCCGGCGTTAAAATAGCAGCGCCCATTTTCATCAGTCTCCTTGGGCAGGCTCAAGCACCTGTTCTGTTACCCATGTCCCTCGATCCCTCCACCATCCTTATTCTCACCACCGCGCTGGCTGCGGCGGCCGCGCTTTACCTGGCAGTGGAGTGGAGCAGCGTGCGCGAAAAGTCGCTGCTGTTCTGGAGTGCCGGCTTCGCCGTCATCACGGTAGGTTCGGTGCTGGCCTTGCTGCGTTCGCATGGGTTTTTGCTGATCGGCATCTGGTTTGCCAACGGCTTGCTGATCGTCGCGCACTGGCTGTTCCTGGCGGGTGTCGCCCGCTTCACGAACACCCGGCTGTCACGCGGCTGGTGGCTGACCGGCATCGTCTGGCTGGCGATGTTGCTGGTGCCAGGCGAGCCTTGGTGGTCGAGGGCCATGCTTTGCATCCAATCGCTGCTGGTTGCAGGCGTCACGCTGCGCGCCAGTTTCCTGCTGCGCCCGCACGGCGTTTCGCTGAGCGTGGGCGCGGTGCAGTTGCGTTACGTGCTGCTGGCGCACGGCTTGTTCTATCTCGCCAAAGCAGGTTCGACCGTCGCGCTGGGAGCCTTGGTCGACCTGGCGGCCTTCCGCGGCGGTGTGATCCAGATCTCGCTGGTGGAAGGCGCCATGGCCATCATGCTGATCGCCTTGTCCATGACCGGCACCGAACGTCACCGCCGCGAGGAGCGTATTGAACAACTGGCCGCGCGCGACCCGCTCACTGCGCTGTACAACCGCCGCGCGCTCGACATGCGCGCTCCCGCATTGCTGGAGCAGGCCACGCCGGCGAGTCCCGGCGCCTTACTGCTGATCGACATCGACAACTTCAAACAGGTCAACGATCTGCACGGCCACAGCGCCGGCGACAGGCTGCTGGTCGCGTTGAGCGAAATGATCCGCGATGCATTGCCGCGCGGTTCCCTGGCCGCACGCCTGGGTGGGGACGAGTTCGTGATCCTGCTGCGTGAGGCTTCCGGCAACAGCGTGGTGGCGCTGGGCAATGGCTTGCGGGAGGTGTTCGGGCAAATGGCGCGGGAGACGTTTTCAACGCCGTCGGCGGTCACGCTGAGCATGGGGGCGACACTGTTCGACCGGCCGCCGGCGAATCTGGCCGCCTTGCTCGAGCGGGGAGATGCGGCGCTGTACGAATCCAAGCGAGGCGGGCGGGACAGCGTGAGGGTCGCGCCTGCAGCGTAGGCAAACAGAAACCGGCCGGACAATAAAAAACGGACCGCATGGCGGTCCGTGAATGCTTGCTGCTGGTTACTGCTTTATTGCTGATTACTTCTTGCGGCCGGCGGTTTTTTCAGCGACTTGAGTGAACTGCTTGGCAGCGTTGCTCAGGTGGCCTTCCAGTGTTTCCACGGCTTGCTTGGTGTTCTTGGTCAGTTGCTCGTAGCTGGCGTTGGCGTTGCCGATGGCCGACTTCAACAGGGCGACTGCGTTTTCCGAACCGGCTGGTGCGTTCTTGGCGATTTCTTCGACCAGGGCGCTGACCTTGCGGCTGGTTTCAGCGACTTGCGCTTCTGTAGCCTTGGTCAGTTCAGCCTGGGTGGCCGAGACGATGCTGGCCAGGTGACGACCGTAAGCGGCGGCCTTTTCGGCTGTCGGTTGGGCTTGTGCCTGGGCCAAGGCCAGCAGTTCTTGCGGATCCTTGATGGAGGCGAATTGCTGTGCTGTAGCGGCGGACTCTTCCAGCGATGCCTTGGCAGCGCTCAGGTTCAGTTCAACGATCTTCTCCAGACCTTCAAAAGTCTTGGTGGTGATGGTGTTGATCAGATCCAGTTGAGCTTGGAAGTGGGTCTTGGTTGCGGCGGAAAATTGATCTTGGTACGAAAACATGGACTTCTCCTTTGGTTTCAAAAACAGTGATGGACTTGGCGGCTTCGGTCTCGAATTACTATTTTTGTGCGCCGCAACAATTACTATTTTACGCACTTATTTGGTGAGGTCAAGAACTTTTTGTGCGGCGCACAAAATGTTCGGGAATTGCAATTTTAACAACATAATTTGTTATTGCACAGCACCAATTGTTTCCCTTCCGCAACGGCAGCATCAGCCCGTTGCGATCTCCACCACGGGCGGCAATTCATGTACCACCACGCCGGCGTCCGATACGTTGAACGGGCATCCTTGACTGACTTGGATGCCGCGCAATGCGTCCTGGTAACCCTGTTCCCAGCGCCATTCAATCGAGCCGCGCGAGAAGTTGACGTCCTTGGAGGCCATGTTCCAGTCGCGACCCGCGTAGGGCAGGCGCACGATGTGGATGGTGGTGTCGGCGCCCAGTTCGGCCAGCTGCTTGCGGTCGGACGGCTTGCGCAGCTCCGCAGGCATCCGTTCATACAACTCGCGCGCCATCTTGCGCAGTTGATGCTGCTTCAGGTAGGCGTCGATGTGGCGCTGCGAACGCGAAGCGAAGGTGACGTCCTTCTGGCGCGTCTGCACTTCTTCATAGGTGCGCGGCTCGGGGCCGTCTGCATGCCACAGATCGACCATCATGCATAGCGTATCCTGCCGTGGTTCGTCGTTGAGCACCGCTTCCAGCGGCGTGTTCGAATAAAGACCGCCATCCCAGTACAGATCGCCGTCCACCCGCACCGGTGCGAAACCGGGCGGCAGCGCGCCGCTGGCCATCACGTGCTCGGCGCTCAGCATGTGTAGCGAGGAGTCGAACGCGACCAGCGAGCCGCAGGTAACCTTGACCGCGCTGACGGTCAGACGGATACCTTCGGTCTTGTCATTCAGATAATCGAAGTCGACGTATTTGTTGAGCGTGGTGCGCAGCTCCTCGGTGTTGTAAAAGCTGGCTTCTTCAGGTGGCACCGGCAGGCCGACGGCGAATGGATTGAACGGGCGCGGCGTGAAAAAGCCCGGCACGCCGCGCGCGAAGGTATCCATGGTGGTGGCCCAGGTCATCAGCTGGCGGGTGGCGTCAGGCACCGCGTGCAGGTCGAGCACGTCGGGGTGCGACACGCTTTCCCAGAATGCACGCAGGCGCGGGATGCGGTCTTCGCGGCGGTTGCCGGCGATGATGGCGGCGTTGATCGCGCCGATCGAGGTGCCGACCACCCAGTCAGGCGTCAGGTCGTGTTCATGCATGGCCTGGTAGACGCCGGCCTGGTAGGCACCGAGCGCGCCACCGCCTTGCAGCACCAGCGCAATGCGCGCTTTCGGCGAGGCAGAGGAGGAACGCGGGGAAGAGGGACTGCTGGCGTCGGGTTTGCGTCGCATCGTGATCCTTGCGGTGGGAGTACGGAAAGACTGCGTGCCGGAAAGATCGTTCCGCAGCTCGTCTTGCAAAAATCATACGCCACAAATGCGACAGGCGCGCTACGCGTGCCGCACCGGGGAGGGGGACGGAACCTCAGGCGCCCTGGCCGGCGCGGGCCTGCCGCCAGGCCTCGAACAACTGGCGCGACTCCTTGCCGATCAGGTCGACGGCAATGCTGTGCAGATGTTCAATGATCATCACGGCATAGACGTCGGCCAGCGCATTGACTTCAGGCGACAGCGCGCATTCCTCGCCGGTGGCGGGACGCTGGATGCGCCAGTAGTTGATTGCCTCTTCCAGTTCCGTCAGGGAAATAGTGGTATCGCTCATGCCGGCCATTGTACCCCCGCCGCCAAGGGGCTCAAAAACACAGCACGATGCGGTTGGCGACGTCGAAGATGAAGTCCGGCCGCAGATACGCCAGGAAAGTCGCGCCCAGCACCACGCCAAGTGCTGCCAGGACGGCGAATCGCCTGAGGCGCGGATGCGAGTGGGAGCGCATGGTGCGGGGAACCTTACGAAACCGCCAGCGGCGCGCGCCGGATGGCCCTCTCGTTGACCGGCAGGTTCATGACCGTGGCGAACAGGCCGAGTCCGATGGTGATCATCCAGACCGTGTTGTAACTGCCTTCACGGGTGAACAGATAGCCACCCAGCCAGACCCCCAGGAAGCTGCCGACCTGGTGCGACAGGAATACGAAGCCCGACAGCATCGACAGATGCTTGAGCCCGAAAATGCCCGCGATGATGCCGTTGGTGAGCGGCACCGTCGACAGCCACAGCAAGCCCATCGCAGCCGAGAAGATATATACCGACCACGGCGACAGCGGCGCCAGCAGGAACAGGCTGATGGCGATGGTGCGCGACAGATAGATGGTCGACAGCAGGTAGCGCTTGGGCAGGAAGCCGCCCAGCTTGCCGGCGTAATAGGAACCGAAGATGTTGAACAGGCCGATCAGCGCCAGCGCCGCGACCGCAATGTTGGGATCCATCAGGCCCTTGTCCTTGAGGTAGGACGGCAAATGTGCGCCGATGAACACCACCTGGAAGCCGCACACGAAATAACCCGCGATCAGGAACTGGAACGGCCGGTAGGCGAATGCCTCGCGCGTCGCTTCCCAGACGCTCTGTTCGTGCTTGCCGTCGTGCACCAGCTTCGGCTCGCGCAGGCGGAACGCCATCGGTACCATCACCGCCACCACCAGCGCCGCCAGCCAATAGAACGCCTGTTGCCAGCCGGTCGCCGAAATCAGTTGTTGCTCAACCGGCATCATCACGAACTGGCCGAAGGAACCCGCCGCCGATGAAATTCCGAAGGCCAGCGAGCGCTTTTCCGGCGGTGCGCTGCGGCCGACGATGCCGCTGATCGCGCCGAAGGCGGTACACGACAAGGCCGCGCCGATCAGCACGCCCGAGCCCACCGCGAACAGCATCGGCTGATCCACCAGCGCCATCCACAGCAAGCCGCCCATGTACAACAGCGCGCCGAAGACGATCACGCGCGCGGTGCCGTAGCGATCCGCCGCCATTCCGGCGAACGGCCCGAACACGCCCCACATCAGATTCTGCAAGGCGATTGCCAGCGAAAAGGTCTCGCGCGTCCAGCCATGCGCCTGCGAAATCGGCTGCAGCCAGAAGCCCAGCCCGTGACGCACACCCATGGCCAGCGTCAGCACCAGGCCGCTGGCGAGGAGGACGGTCTTGAAATCGGGCGCGCGCTCGGAATGGAACATGATGTTGTCTCGGTTATCCGTTATTAAAATAATTTGGACAGTTTAACGTAAGGATTCAGTCGTCGCCGGACGCCTCCATTTTGTAGCAAACGATAAAAATCCCGAGACTCATCCTGGTTCAAGCCGATGACTTTCGAGCGGTCAATTGGCATCCGTCAAGGAAACCGGAATATCTGCAGGATCCGGCCCGAAAGCATTGTCTCGCTCCGCGTCCGAAAACTATAGTCGCAGCGCCGATCGCCGCATCGCGATGTCCCGTTCGCAGCAACAGCCCACCAGCATCCCCGCCAGTCAGTCCGCCAGTCAATCACTTTCCCGCGCACATCGTCCTTCCGGTCGTGGTCGGTCCTGATCGTCACTCACTACTGGGATTTCCATGTCTATCTACATCAAGAGCAAGAAACACCGCGCCGCCGGCCGCCTGGTCAATCTGCACATTCTGCACAATCTGGGTTCCTCGCTGGCAGTGTCGACGCTGGCGCTGGCCGCACCGTTCCATGTCGCCGCCGACACGCTGCCCGAAGTCAATGTCAACGAGCGCAACGAATCCTACAAGGCCGAGCGCGTCAGCTCGCCCAAATTCACGCAGCCGCTGGTCAACACCACGCAGACCATCACCGTCATCAAGAAGGAGCTGCTGCAATCGCAGCTGGCAACCACGCTCACGGAAGCGCTGCAAAACAGCGCCGGCGTCGGTACTTTCAGCACCGGCGAAAACGGCAGCACCGCCACCGGCGACGCGATCTTCATGCGCGGCTTCAGCACCGCCAACAGCATCTTTGTCGACAACATCCGCGACCTCGGCGGCGTGTCGCGCGATCTGTTCAACATCGAACAGGTTGAAGTGGTCAAAGGGCCGGCCGGCGCCGACAACGGCCGCGGCGCACCGACCGGTTACATCAACATGGTGAGCAAGCAGCCCATGCTGGAGAACGCCTATTCCGGGACGGCGACCTACGGCACCGGCGACCAGAAACGCATCACCGCCGATCTCAACCGCCATATCGACGGGCTTAACGGCGCCGCCTTCCGGCTCAATCTGCTCAAGCAGGACAGCGGCGTTCCCGGCCGCGACCGAGTACGGAACAATCGCTGGGGCGTTGCGCCGTCGTTCACCCTCGGGCTAGGGACACCGACGCGGATCGCGTTCAGCTATCTGCACCTGGACCGCGACAACGTTCCTGACACGGGATTACCCACCATCGGCACTCAGGGTTTCTTCAATGCGACCACCGCCGGCAAGAATGCGCAACCGGTAGCGCGCAGCAATTACTACGGCCTGGCTTCGGATTACGACAAGAGCACCAGCGACATGTTCACGGTGCGCATCGAACACGATGCCGGCCCCGGCCTGAGCATCCGGAATATCACGCGCTACGGCAAGACGACCCAGAACTCGCTGATGGCAGCGCCGTACGTTGTCGACGGCAGCAACATCAATCCCGCCAGCTGGACGGTGTCGCGCATCCTGCAGATCCTCGATCGGGAAAACGAGATCCTGACCAACCAGACCAATGCGGTGATCAAATTCGAGACTGGCGGCATCAAGCATGCGGTCACGACCGGCATCGAGTTCATTCGCGAGAAGCAGACCAGCATCGGCTACGGCGGAACCGGTCTGAATGCGGTCGCGCCATCCAATGTCTATGCGCCCAATCAGAATGCGCCGGCCAGCGGCAATCCGGTGTTGAACGGCACCCGCGTCGACGGCAGCACCAACACTATCGGCGTGTACCTGTTCGACACGTTGGAACTCAATCCGGCGTTCCAGCTTAACGCCGGTATACGATTGGATCGTTACAGTACCGACTATCGCAGCGTCATGCTGTCCACCCTTGCCAACAATCCCGGCCTGCCGGTCGGAACGCTGGTGCCGACTACGTTGAAAAAATCCGACACTCTGCTCAACTGGAAAATCGGCGCACTGTACAAACCGGCGCCCAATGGCAGCATCTATATTGCCTACGCGACCTCGCAGCAACCGCCGGGCGGCGCCGCATTTGCACTGAGCAGCAGCGGCGCCAGCGCCGACAATCCCAGCTTCGCGCCGCAAAAAACCAGCACCACGGAAATCGGAAGCAAATGGGAAGTGTTGGACAAGAGGCTGTTACTCGCGGCGGCGTTGTTCCGCACCGAAGTCAGCAATGAAGTTAAACAGGATCCCGTCACCACGACTCTCTATACGCAAACCGGCAAGAAGCTGGTCGACGGTATCGAACTGTCGGCTTCGGGAGAAATCACACGCGCGTGGTCTGTCAACGCCAGCGCCGCAGTGATGAACGCCAAGATCACGGGAGGCACCGTCAATCCGGCTGCGACCATGAATCAAAACAATGCGGCAATGAGTTTTTCGCCTAGAAAGACGCTGACGCTGTGGAGTACCTATCAGATGCCGTCCGGCTTCACCGTGGGCGGTGGCGTGCGTTACGTCGATACCATCGCACGCACCGCCAGCACCACCATCAGCGGCGCCACCAACACGCCGTATGCGCAGAGCTACTGGGTGGCCGACGCCATGGCCGCGTATCAGTTCAGCAAGAACGCCAGTGTGCAGCTGAACCTGTACAACCTGGCCAACCAGCGTTACGCCGCCTCCATCAACAACAGTGGCGCTCGTTATATCCCCGGCGCGGAGCGCTCCGCAAAGCTCAGCCTGAACCTGGCGTATTGATCCGTTGATACGATTCAGGAAAAGCAACCCCGCCGGCGACGGCGGGGTTTGTCATTCAATCACGCGATCAAGCAATCACTCGATTACTCAGTCGCCTCTCTCTTTCACATGCAAGGAACGCTCGTGCTGCTGCATATCCCGCAAATCCTCAACCCGGAACAGGTCGCCCTGATCCGCAAGCAACTCGACGCCGCCGACTGGACCGACGGTCGCGCCACGGTCGGGTCTCAAGGCGCGCGCATGAAGCGCAACCGGCAGCTGCCGGAACATTCCGCGGTCGGCAAGGAGCTGGCGCACACCGTGCTGGCTGCGCTGGCGATCCATCCGACCTTCTTCGCCGCCGCTTTGCCGACGCGCACCATGCCGCCGCTGTTCAATCGCTATGAGGGCGGCGAGCAATACGGCGTGCATATCGACGGCGCCGTACGCAACGTGGCGGGCGCCACACCCGGCGCCGGCTATCAGTTGCGCACCGACGTGTCGTCCACGTTGTTCCTGAGCGAGCCCGGGGACTACGACGGCGGCGAGCTGGTGGTGCATGACACCTACGGTGCGCACGAGGTCAAGCTGCCGGCCGGCGACCTGATCCTGTACCCGTCCACCAGCCGCCACGAAGTCACCGCCGTCACGCGCGGTTGCCGCATCAGCGCCTTCTTCTGGACCCAGAGCATGATTCGCGACGACCAGCGGCGCGGCATGCTGTACGAGCTCGACCAGGCCATTCATGCGCTGCGCCGGCGTCATGGCGACAGCGACGAGACCGTGGTGCTGACCGGGCACTATCACAACCTGCTGCGGCTCTGGGCCGAGACCTGAGCGCCTATCGGGACGATGGCGATCTTCTCCAGGAAGTGTCGCAGCGCGAATGACATTGCGGCCGACGAAGTCTTTCAGACGACTTTGCCGGGGTTTGTCCCTAGCGAAGGATTGAACGAAGAGAGAAAAGACGAAATTACTTAAAAATGGCACGCCCGAACAAAACACCGCTCACCGCTGCATTCCCCACCGCTTGACAGTCAATCTCTCAATCGTATTGAACCCGAAATTCTCCACCACCAACCCAATCAGAATCACCATCGCCAACCCCGCAAACACCTTATCGGTATACAGCTCATTGCGATTCTGAAAGATATACCAGCCCAGCCCGCCCTTGCCGCTGGAAGCCCCAAACACCAGTTCCGCAGCAATCAGCGTGCGCCAGGCAAACGCCCAGCCAATCCGCAAGCCCGCAAGAATCGAAGGCAAAGCCGCCGGCACCAGCATGAACAGCACGAACCGCAAGCCGCGCAAACCATAATTGCGCCCGGCCATCCGCAATGTGTCCGAGACGCCCAGAAACCCGGCATAGGTATTCAACGCCAGGGCCCACAGCACCGAATGCACCAGCACAAAAATCAGGCTGCTCTCACCGAGTCCGAACCACAGCAGCGCCAGCGGCAACATGGCAATCGCCGGCAGCGGATTGAACATCGACGTCAGGGTGCTTAGCAGATCGCGTCCCAGTTGCGTCGATACCGCCAGGGTGGTCAAGGCGAACGCCAGCGCAATGCCGATCAGGTAACCCTTGACCAACACCTTCAGCGAAATCCATACCTTGCCGATCAGTTCACCCGTGGCGACGCCGTCAACGAAGGCGTGCGCGGTCTGCACGAAGCCCGGCAAGAGCAGATCGTTATTCTGGACGCGAGCGACGATTTCCCAGATCAGCGCCAGCACCAGCAGGATCACCGTCTTGCGTACCCAGCTTTGCTGCCAGATGCGTTGCGGCAGCGACAGCGTGCGTTCCAACGGGACGTCGTCCAGCGGCGTCAGGGCGATTTCGTATTCGTCGCGGATGGGAGGGGATAGATGCATGGCGGCTCGACCTGTTGATTGGCGGATCTTGAAAATCCTCCAACATAACGGAAGCGAGATATGCCGGAAACGAATCGTTTCGCACAAACAAATGCGAATTGCGTATATGGCTGCGGGAGCGAGAACGGACGGGGAAAGGATCAATTCCCGCCGGCGCCGGGGCCGGCGGAAAGTACAACCCGGATCAGCTCGGGCGGCCGTGGAAGGCTTTGTTGGCGATCTTCCAGCCGTCCGCGGTTTTCAGCAGCACGAAGTAATCGGTGAAAGTAACCGGGCCGTGCACCAGCGTGATCTTGGCGCTGGCCGAGAGGCCGCCGACGTCGATCCACTCCACCGTACGGCGGCGATTCGCCTCATCGGCGGCCGGCGTGCCTTTGAAGCGCTCGCAGTAGACGTCGAGCGGCCAGGAAGTGAACACGCCTTCGCGCATCGATTCGATGTGCGCGGTCGGCAGGAAGGCTTGCCGCATGTGGCTGGCGTCATCGCGCGCATGGCCGAGGAAGTATTGTTCGATGGGGACCCGCACTTCGGCTTGTTCGGCGCTGAAGCTTGGCGGGGACGATGTTGTGGTTGCGGTCATGGGCGGACTCCTGAATGAAGTTGCCCATGATGCGCGAACGGCGGTGCCGTGAGCAGTGCCGTCATTGATAAGCGGTATATGCCTGTGCGGCTAGCATTTTGATTTTTTTGCCGCTCAATACGAAAACCGCACGTCCTTGAAATTGACCTGCGCCGGTTCTCCATGGCCTTCATTGAACAGCAGGCGATGGATGCGCCGCGCGGTTTCCTGGAAACCGACGCCGCCCAGGCTTTGCAGGTCGTACTGGTGGCTGTTGATTTCGGCGCGCACGCGGCCAGGATGCGGCGACAGCAGCAGGATGCGGTTGCCGACCACCAGCGCTTCTTCGATCGAGTGGGTGACGAACAGCAGCGTGAAGCGCACTTCTTCCCACAGGATCAGCAGTTCTTCCTGCATCTTGCGGCGCGTCAGCGCGTCGAGCGCGGCGAAGGGTTCGTCCATCAGCAGGATCTTCGGCTGCATGGCCAGCGCGCGGGCGATCGCAACGCGCGCCTTCATGCCGCCCGACAGCGTGTGCGGATAGGCGTCGGCGAACTTGCCGAGGCCGACCTTGTCGAGGTAGTGCAGCGCGCGTTCGGCCGCTTCGCGCTTGCCCAGCGTGCGGGAGGCCAGCAGCGGGAACATGACGTTCTGCTTCACGGTTTTCCACGGCGGCAGCTGGTCGAATTCCTGGAACACCACGATGCGATCCGGACCCGGCTGATGGATGGCGGCGCCGTCAAGACGGATCTCGCCGGCAGCCGGCTTGAGGAAGCCGGCGACGGCTTTCAGCAGGCTCGATTTGCCGCAGCCGGACGGTCCCAGCAATACGAAACGATCGGCCGGATAGACGTCGAAACTGACGTCGTGCGTGGCTTGCACCACGGCGGTGGGGCTGCGGTATTGCAGGCCGACGCGGTCGACCTGCAGCAGCGCGGCGTGTTCGCCGACGGCGTGCAGGATCGGCGCGTGCGGGTTGTGCCGATTCTGCGGATCAGCTGCCTGGCTGGGCATAGGCTTCTTCAAAAAAGTAATCCTTCCATGATGCGGCGCGGTTTTTCAGCACGCCGATGTCGTAGAGCTTGTCGGCGTAGACATAGCTGCGTTGCGGCGAGACGGTGAAGTCGATTTCCGGATCTTCGATAATCTTGCGCACGAACCCGGGTGCCAGTTTGGACTTCTGCACGCGGATGAAGGTGTCGGCGGCCTTGGCCTTGTTGGCGCGGATGAATTGCGCCGCTTCGACCAGGGCGTTGTAGAAGGCTTTGTAGGTCTTCGGATTGTCGTCGTGGAATTTCTGTGTGGTGTAGAGCACGTTGAAGGTCGCCGGTCCGCCGAGGATGTCGTAGGAGCTGAGGACCTTGTGGACGTTCTTGTTCTCCAGCGCCTGGTACTGGAACGGCGGGCTGGAGAAATGCGTATCGATCTCCGAGCCGCCGGAGATCAGCGCCACCGTGGCATCGGGATGCGACAGGCTTACCGAGATATTGTCGAAGCGCTTGTAATCGGCCTTGCCGAACACGCGCGCGGTTTCGATCTGCAGGGTGCGCGACTGGTAGCCGACACCGGCGGCCGGCACCGCGATGCGATCCTTGTCGCTGAGGTCTTGCAGCGTCCTGACCTTGGGATTATTGGTCAGCAGATAGTTGGGCATGGAGCCGAGCGAGGCGATCGCCTTGACGTTCTGGCGGCCGCGCGTGCGGTCCCACAGCGTCAGCATCGGCGGCACGCCGGCCGAGACCACGTCGAGCGCGCCGGCCAGCAGCGCTTCGTTCATGGCGGTGGCGCCGGAGATGCTGTTCCATTCCACCTTGATGTCGACGCCTTGCTGCTTGCCGTATTTTTCAATGAGTTTCTGGTCTTGTACGACGTCGAGGATCAGGTAGCCGACGCCGAATTGCTGGGCGATGCGGATCTGGCCTTCGGCATGGGCGCCGGCGCTAATGCCGAGGGTGAGGGCTGCAATCGCGGCCGCAATCAGGGTGTGGAACGTGGCGCGCATCTCAGCTGCCTCCGTTGACGTGAGCGTCGTCGAAGAAGTAATCCTTCACCGAGGCCGGCTTGTTCTTGATGGCGCCGACGCGATACATGAATTCGGCCAGCGGATAAGTATTCTGCGGTGCGATCTTGAACTGCACTTCGGGGTTCTTGATGATCTTCAGCAGCAGGTCGCGGTCGATCCTGGCGTTGCTGACGCGGATGTAGGTGTCGGCCGCCTTGTCGGGATTGGCGGCGATGAATCTGGCGGCTTCATCGAGCGCGCCGAGGAAGGCCTTGTAGGTCTTGGGATTGTCCTTGCGGAATTTTTCGGTGGCGTACAGCACCGTGGCCGACGACGGGCCGCCCAGCACCTGATAGGAGTTCAACACGATATGCGCCTTGGGATTGCCCGCCAGTTCCTGATCCTGGAACGGCGGATTGCCGAAGTGAGCGCTGATCTCGGTGCCGCCGTTGATGATGGCGGCGGCCGCATCCGGATGCGGTACGGCGACGCTGATCTTGTCGAGCTTGTTGTATTGGGCGTCGCCCCACTGCCTGGCCGAGGCCAGTTGCAGTACGCGCGATTGCACCGAGACGCCGACGGCCGGCAGCGCGATGCGGTCCTTGTCGGTGAAGTCGGCGATGGTCTTGACGTTGGGATTGTTGCTCACGAGGTAGTAAGGCAGGTTGCCCAGCGACGCCACGCCGCGCACGTTCTGCCGCCCGTGGGTGCGGTCCCAGATGGTCAGCAGCGGGCCGACGCCGGCGCCGGCGATGTCGATTGCGCCCGACAGCAGTGCGTCATTGACGGCCGATCCTCCCGACAGCTTGACCCAGTCGACCTTGATGTCGACGCCCTGGGCCTTGCCGTGCTTCTCGATCAGTTTCTGGTCCTGGGCGACGTTCAGCAACAAATAGACGACGCCGAATTGTTCGGCGATACGCAGCTGGCCTTCAGCGCGTGCGGGTGCGGTGGCCGCGAGGCCGACGCTCAGCAGGCCGAGGCTCAGCGCGGCGGAGAGAAGTCGTTTGGCAAACATGGATACTCCGGTAAAAGCGGGGATCTCGTTCTTGTGGGCGAGGGCTTAAGAACAACCTTGAATGACAACCGCTGTTCTTTATGAGCGAGGAGTATATAAAGCCGCAGGCAGAATGAAAAACGCGTTTATCGCATATCTTTATGCGGTTTTCGAAGCATTTTGGAAGCCATAGCCGTGACTTGCGTTTTTCGGCGAAATTCGCGGCGCGCCGCCGGGCCGCGATGCTCGCGGGCGCGCCATTGTCAAGGCCGCACCGTCGGGTAGATGCCTTTGCGCAACGCAGCATCCCGGCGAGGGGATAGTGCGATAAAGTACGCGCTATCCGGTTTCACCGGCGTAACGCGCATTCAAAGCTGCAGGTCGAAACGAACACGAAAACGACGAGCAAGACGCTGCAGACATGAGCATCAAATCAAATACGGGAAAACAATGAGTTCAACTCAGGTCAGACCAAATTATTCCTTCCGGTCGCAAAAACTCCACATCATCACCCTGGCAGCCCTCGGCGTTGTCTTCGGCGACATCGGCACCAGTCCGCTGTATGCGCTGAAAGAATGCTTCAGTCCGGAACACGGCATCGCGTTTTCTCCCGATGCGGTGCTGGGCATCATCTCCATGCTGTTCTGGTCGATCACGATCGTGGTCTCGCTCAAGTACGTGCTGTTCGTCATGCGCGCCGACAACAACGGCGAGGGCGGCGTGCTGGCGCTGATGGCGCTGTCGCTGCGCACGGCCGTGAGCGGTTCGCCGCGCGCCAAGCTGCTGATGATGCTTGGCGTGTTCGGTGCCTGCATGTTTTATGGCGACGTGGTGATCACGCCGGCCATCTCGGTGCTGTCGGCGGTGGAGGGCATGGACATCGCGGCGCCGGGGACTTCGCATTACGTGATCCCGCTGACGCTGGTGATCCTGATCGGCCTGTTCCTGATCCAGCGCCACGGTACCAATCTGGTGGGCAAGCTGTTCGGGCCGATCATGTTCCTGTGGTTCATTTCGCTGGGAGCGCTGGGCCTGTATCACATCCTCAAGGCGCCGGACATCCTGGTGGCGATCAATCCGTATTACGCCGTGCATTTCATGATCGAGCATTCACTGCAGGCCTTCATTGTGCTGGGCTCCGTGGTGCTGGTGCTGACCGGCGCCGAAGCGCTGTACGCCGACATGGGCCACTTCGGCATCCGGCCGATCCGCTTCGCGTGGCTGTATACTGTGATGCCTTGCCTGGTGATCAATTACTTTGGCCAGGGCGCCAACCTGCTGTCGAATCCCGAAGCGATCAAGAACCCGTTCTACCTGATGGTGCCGGACATGCTGCTGGTGCCGATGGTGGTGCTGGCGACGTTCGCCACGGTGATCGCCTCGCAGGCGGTGATCTCGGGCGCGTTCTCGCTGACCAGCCAGGCCATCCTGCTGGGCTTTGTGCCGCGCATGCGCATCCTGCATACGTCGGAAGACGAGCGCGGCCAGATCTATATCCCGCTGATCAACTGGATGCTGCTGGTGCTGGTGGTGGCGGTGGTGCTGGCGTTCAAGAAATCGGACAACCTGGCGGCGGCCTATGGCGTGGCGGTGACGACCACGATGGTGATCACCACGATGCTGGCGGCGGTGGTCATGCGCGCCGAATGGAAGTGGCATCCGGTGCTGGTGACGCTGGTGATCGGTGCTTTCATTACGGTCGATCTGGCATTCTTCACGGCCAACTTGCTGAAGATCGCCGACGGCGGCTGGTTCCCGCTGCTGCTCGGCGGCGCGGCGTTCTTCCTGCTGATGACCTGGTACTCGGGCCGCATGTTGCTGCGCACCCGCATCAAGGACGACGGTATTCCGCTGGAACCTTTCGTCGAAGGCTTGCTGGCGCATCCGCCGCATCGCGTCGGCGGCACGGCGGTCTTCATGACCGGCAACATCAATACCGTACCGGTGGCGCTGCTGCACAACCTTAAGCACAACCGCATCCTGCACGAGCGGGTGTTTTTCCTGAAGATCAGCATCTGGGACGTGCCGTTCGTCGCCGATGAAGAGCGCCTGACGCTCAAGGATCTGGGCGGCAACGTGTATCTGCTGCGCGCCGCGTTCGGCTTCAAGGAAGCGCCGGAAATGCACAAGGTGCTGGATTTGACGGCGGCGCAGTTCGGCATGGAGTTCGACCTGATGGACACGTCCTTCTTCCTGGCGCGCGATACGGTGGTGCCGAGCAAGTTGCTGGGCATGTCGCTGTGGCGCGAGCAGCTGTTTGCGTGGATGTACCAGAACGGCGCCAAGCCGTCGGACTTCTTCCACATCCCGGCCAACCGCGTGGTGGAGCTGGGCACCAAGGTGGAAATTTAGAAACTTGCCTGGACTATCGGTGCCAACCCAGCACGACGGCGCCGAGGGTGATGACGATGCAGGCGAAGATGCGCCGCATCGTCAGTTTCTCTCCCAGGAAGAGCGTGCCGATCAGGGCCGCAAACAGCACCGAGGTTTCGCGCAACGCGGACACCGTTCCCATGGGGGCCAGCGTCACGGCCCAGATCACAATCCCGTAAGCCAGCAAGGACATCATGCCGCCTGCCAGGCTGAGCCAGTTCTGTTTGCGCTCGGCCGCCATCGGCAGGCGTCTGTGCATCCACATGAAGATCAGCGCCAGCGGGAAACTGTCGAGCACGAACAGCCAGCCTGAATACGCCAGCGCATTGCCGGCGGCGCGCGCGCCGATGCCGTCGGTGACGGTGTAGGCGGCGATGAAGGCGCCGGTGGTGAAGGCCGCAATCGGACCGGACAGGTTGTGGCGATCCTTGATGTTGGCCAGGCTGATGATGCCGATCGAGACCAGCGCCACGCCCAGCCAGGTGTAGATGCTCATCTGTTCGCCGACGAAGAGGGCCGCGCCGATCGACACCAGCATGGGCGAGGAGCCGCGCGCAATCGGATAAGACTGGCTGAAATCGCCGATGCGGTAAGCGCGGATCAGGAACACGTTGTAGCCGGTGTGCAGGATTGCCGACAGGATGATGTAGGGCCAGGCGGCGGCATGCGGCAGGGGCGTGAACAGCACCAGCGGAATCGCGCCGATGCCCGCACCGATGGTCATGATGGTCAGCGAGGCCAGGCGGTCGCCGCTGCTTTTCAGCAAGGCATTCCAGGAAGCGTGCAACAGGGCGGCGCACAGCACCAAGGCGACGATGGCGAGGCTCATGCAGACAATCCGGTGGCGTGGGTCATGACGAAGAACGCGGGAATCGGGGCGGCAAAAAAGGCCCTATGATACTGCGCCCGGCGCAAACCGCCTTCAGCCGGCGTCGTTTTTCTGCGGCGGCAGCTCGCTGCGGCAGCGCCATAATGCGTGTCCCGAGGCGAGGTATTTGCGCTCGAACGGCGTGATCGGCGCATCGGTGGCGTAGGCTTCGCAGGCCGTCGGCCGTCCGCTCAGTTGCGTCAGCGCGGCGGCGAATTCTTCCACGTAAATCCGCCAGTTGCTGCGGCACTCGATGACGCCGCCCAGCGCGATGATGCTCGGGAACACCGCATGGCCATGCCAGCGCCGCGCCAGGTGGCCGATCTTGGGCCAGGGATTGGGATACAGCAGGTACTGGCGCGCCGGGAAGATTTTTGCTTCCAGCAGCAGCCGCCAGTAATCGACCAGGTCGGCGCGGATGAAGCACAGGTTGTCCGGCGGCGGCCCGTCCCATTGCGTGTTGCGCCCGAGGCGATCTTCCGACTGGTCGATGCCGATGACGAAATGATCGGGGAATCGGGTCGCCAGGTTTAGCGTCGACAGGCCGACGCCGCAGCCGGTGTCGAGGATCAGCGGCGCGGCGCCGGCGGCTCGCCAGACGGCGATGCTGTGCTCGAAGGCGCGCCGGTTGTAGTCGGTTACCGGCTTGCGAAACGGCGCGCCGGCATCCGCATGGCGCGCGACCAGCGCCGACAAATGTTCGTGGACGCCGGTCTGGCTGCTGGTGATGGGCAAGGAATTCATTGAGGCGGAGGTCGGGCGGAAGCAAACCGCGGCACGCGCCGCAAGCCTGAAATTATAAAGCGGGAAGGCCGGGAAGAAAAAGCAGAAGCAGAGGTGGAAGCAAAGGCGGAAGCAGAAACGCGGCCGCAAGCGGTGCGGGCCGGGAATAATCCGACGAGGTGCAGCGCCGCCGTCGCCGGCGGGCCGCAGGCCGGATCAGTGCAGCGTCATTGGATGACGCATCATCAGATCGTACTTGCTGAGGAAGGTATCGATGTCTTCCATCGACGGTTCCGTCGCGATCAGGTCTTGTACGTCCTTGCGGAACAGTTCGGCGGCCGGGCCGTCGATGTAGATTTCACGCTGGCCGGATTTGTCCATGATTTCATAGCCGCCGAAACGCAGGGCTTCGTGGTCGCGGTCGGCACCGAATTCAACGACGCTGTATTGCTCACTGTTGTAGATCAGGTTCATAGTGGCTCCTTGTGCAAATGCTTAAGCTTTGAAAAGGAAGTGGCGTCATATCGGGGTATTTCAAGGGTGATGCGACGGTCGCTCCTGGCGGCGTCGCTGTTGCGTCTCCCTGAATATGGTTACGGCGCAATTGCCGATAACTTTTGCCCGAATGACAAAATGACATGAAGAACGGGCGAGCTTGCAGGGCCAAAGCGGACGGCCCTACAGGAATGGAGGGGATGGAAACAAGAAGGTTCCTGAGAACCTGTTGACGATCTTGCCGTGGAGACCACATGAAGCGGCGCCACGCCGGGCTTGCCGGCAATCAAGCCGGAACGGAGGCGGCAGTAAAACTACGGTAGCGGGATCAGAAGGGGAAAAACGTGGCGAGGGGAAAACGCCACGGACGTCCGACGGCATTGCGCCGTCAGACGAGGGCCGTTCAAAGGTTTTTCTTGGACAGTTTGCCCGGTTCGACGCCGAGCTGCTTGAGCTTGCGGTACAAGTGGGTGCGCTCCAGGCCGGTGCGCTCGGCCACGCGCGTCATGCTGCCGTTTTCGCGCACCAGGTGGTATTCGAAATAGGCGCGTTCGAAGGCGTCGCGCGCTTCGCGCAACGGCAGGTCGAAGGAGATGTTGGAGGCGTTGTCGGCGATGGGCGCATAGGCCGGCGCGGCGGCCAGGCCGTGATGCAGCGTGTCGGTGGCGCTTGGCGGCGCATAGGACGACAGAGGGCTGGCGTGGTGATCGACGCTGTCGGCGCTGGCGGCGACGGTCGGACGGATGTACGACACCGGACGCGCCGGTTCGCGGCTGTGCGACAAACCTTGCTGGACCGCCTTGAGCAGTTTTTGCAGGGCGATCGGCTTTTCGAGGAAATTGAGTGCGCCGATGCGGGTAGCTTCGACGGCGGTGTCGATGGTGGCATGACCCGACATCATGATCACGGGCATGGTCAACAAGCCGTCGCGCTGCCATTCCTTGAGCAGGGTGACGCCGTCGGTGTCGGGCATCCATATATCCAGCAGCACCAGATCCGGAACGCTACTCAACCGCAACTCGCGCGCTTGCTGAGCGTTCTCGGCGGTTGCTACGACATGTCCTTCATCGCCCAAAATTTCCGAGAGCAACTCGCGGATACCCATTTCGTCGTCGACGACCAGGATGTTAGCCATGTGCCTGCTTTCCTCACTAGATATTTTTGAGATTTTCCGTGCAACCGCTGAACTCTTCACAGCACTGCTGCAAAAATCAATCTGGCTGGGTTATGACTGGAACGGTACCTGAGTACGGCACGCAGACACACAACAACGCCGGGCTAATTTCGCAACCTTACTTGGTAAAGACCCATGTATCAACGGCAGCAATGAGAAAAATCTTAATCCTTATGCATCGGACGCTAACTTTAACAGCAAAATCAGTATTTTTGCGCCTCTTGTATCGCTACGATTT